>ERZ772956.98-NODE-98-length-70875-cov-12.440921_pt1 | contig 70875 bp, 63 predicted proteins | sample MGYA00580683_ERZ772956 | MGnify/ENA primary metagenome ERZ772956 (study PRJEB29015, sample SAMEA2738077) | human oral metagenome | biome: human oral; feature: human-associated habitat; material: saliva | place: China | collected 2212 ... | reverse complement strand
TTGTTACATCTGGTGTTCCTGATATTGTCTTTGTTGTTGGGTCATAAGTAACTCCATTAGGTAGTTTGCTAGTATCTACTGTTACTGTAGAAGCTGTATTTCCTGGTGTGATTACTATGCTTGTTATTGGCTTTTCATCTATGACAGTCTGATTTGGATTTGTCACACTAGTTGGTGATACCGGTGTTACAGTTCCCATTGGCCTTGAGTTCGGATTCTTTGGATCTGATCCCTTGGCTATTTCTTCTGTATCTGTTACTCCATCTCCATCGTCATCTGTGTCTGTCACATCAGGTATACCATCATTGTCAGTATCCCTTTGTATTGTGATCTCAATCTTTTTATTTTCAGTTGTTCCATCTGGATTCTGAACTACAACTGGTACTTCAAACTTCCTTGTTTCTTCACTTGGACCCCAGTCAGTTACATCTGGTGTTCCTGATATTGTCTTTGTTGTTGGGTCGTAAGTAACCCCATTAGGAAGCTTGCTAGTATCTACTGTTATAGTTGTACTTGGATTACCAGGTGTTATCACTATACTTGTTATCGGCTTTTCGTCTATAACTGTCTGTGTAGGATTTGCAATTGTTGTACTTCCTGGTGTCGTTGGTACTGATGTAGCATCCTTCGGATCTGTTCCCTTAGCATTTTCTTCTACATCTGTGTAACCATCTCCGTCGTCATCCGTATCAGTTACATCAGGTGTACCATCACCGTCTGTATCTCTTTGAACAGTTATTTCTACAGTCTTAGTCACCTTTGATCCGTCTGGATTTGTTATCACTACTGGTATATCAAACTTCTTTGTTTCATCAGTTCCCCAATTTGTTACATCTGGTGTTCCTGATATTGTCTTTGTTGTTGGGTCATAAGTAACTCCGTTAGGAAGCTTGCTTGTATCTACTGTCACCGTAGAAGCTGTATTTCCTGGTGTTATTACTATGTTTGTTATAGCATTTTCATCTATAACTGTCTGTGTTGGGTTTGATATTGTTGTTGGTGATACCGGTGTTACAGTTCCCATTGGCCTTGAGTTTGGATTCTTTGGATCTGATCCCTTGGCTATTTCTTCTGTATCAGGTACTCCATCTCCATCATCATCTGTATCTGTTACATCAGGTGTACCATCACTATCTGTATCCCTTTGAACACTTATCTTAAATGTCCTAGTCACCACATTGTTTGCTGAGTCCTTGGCCTCTACTGTTACAGTAAAGTCCTTTGTCTCATCATTTCCTGTCCAACTTGTTACACTTGGTGTTCCACTTATCTTCTTTGTAGATGGGTCATATGTTACACCTGTTGGTAGGTCTTTAACTGTAATTGTTGCACTTGGGTTGTCCGTAGTAACTGTTATCTCATTTATTGGATTTCTTTCTACTACAGTCTGGTCAGCTATAGGACTTATTCCTGTTGTTGGCTTTGATGTAGCATCCTTCGGATCTGTTCCCTTGGCACTTTCTTCTAGGTCAGTATAGCCATCTCCATCATCATCTGTATCTGTTATATCAGGTATTCCATCTCCGTCAGTATCTCTTTGAACAGTTATTTCAACAGTCTTAGTCACCTTTGATCCATCTGGATTTGTTATCACTACTGGTATATCAAACTTCTTTGTTTCATCAGTTCCCCAATTTGTTACATCTGGTGTTCCTGATATTGTCTTTGTTGTTGGGTCATAAGTAACTCCATTAGGTAGTTTGCTAGTATCTACTGTTACTGTAGAAGCTGTATTTCCTGGTGTGATTACTATGCTTGTTATTGGCTTTTCATCTATGACAGTCTGATTTGGATTTGTCACACTAGTTGGTGATACCGGTGTTACAGTTCCCATTGGCCTTGAGTTCGGATTCTTTGGATCTGATCCCTTGGCTATTTCTTCTGTATCTGTTACTCCATCTCCATCGTCATCTGTGTCTGTCACATCAGGTATACCATCATTGTCAGTATCCCTTTGTATTGTGATCTCAATCTTTTTATTTTCAGTTGTTCCATCTGGATTCTGAACTACAACTGGTACTTCAAACTTCCTTGTTTCTTCACTTGGACCCCAGTCAGTTACATCTGGTGTTCCTGATATTGTCTTTGTTGTTGGGTCGTAAGTAACCCCATTAGGAAGCTTGCTAGTATCTACTGTTATAGTTGTACTTGGATTACCAGGTGTTATCACTATACTTGTTATCGGCTTTTCGTCTATAACTGTCTGTGTAGGATTTGCAATTGTTGTACTTCCTGGTGTCGTTGGTACTGATGTAGCATCCTTCGGATCTGTTCCCTTAGCATTTTCTTCTACATCTGTGTAACCATCTCCGTCGTCATCCGTATCAGTTACATCAGGTGTACCATCACCGTCTGTATCTCTTTGAACAGTTATTTCTACAGTCTTAGTCACCTTTGATCCGTCTGGATTTGTTATCACTACTGGTATATCAAACTTCTTTGTTTCATCAGTTCCCCAATTTGTTACATCTGGTGTTCCTGATATTGTCTTTGTTGTTGGGTCATAAGTAACTCCGTTAGGAAGCTTGCTTGTATCTACTGTCACCGTAGAAGCTGTATTTCCTGGTGTTATTACTATGTTTGTTATAGCATTTTCATCTATAACTGTCTGTGTTGGGTTTGATATTGTTGTTGGTGATACCGGTGTTACAGTTCCCATTGGCCTTGAGTTTGGATTCTTTGGATCTGATCCCTTGGCTATTTCTTCTGTATCAGGTACTCCATCTCCATCATCATCTGTATCTGTTACATCAGGTGTACCATCACTATCTGTATCCCTTTGTACTATAATCTTGAAGGTCTTAGTAGATGTATTACCTGAAGGATCCTTGGCTTCCACAGTTACTGTAAATTCCTTTTTTTCATCATTACCCCAGCTTGTAACACTTGGAGTTCCACTTATCTTTCCATTACTGTATGTTAAGCCACTTGGTAGGTCTTTCACTGTAACTGTTGCTGTAGGGTCATCTGTTGTTACATTTATTTCTGTAATTGCATTTCTTTCCACTACTGTCTGGTCATTTATATTCCCTATTACAGGGGCTTTATTATCCTTCCATACTGCAAATACTTCCTTAGCATCCTCAATATTATTTAGGATACCAGCTTCTGCAGCTGTTGCATTAGCTGTAGATGCCCAACCTAGGAACTGGTAGCCATCTCTTGTTGGTTCTTCTGGCTGTGTTGCATTACCGTTTACGGCATTAACTACCTTATCAGCATTTGTCCCATCAGACCACTTACCGCCATTTGTATCAAAGGTTACCTTGATTGCTCCTACCCTTACTGTAGTGCTTGATACCTTAGGATTATTTCCATCTGGTGAGTAGGCAACTAGTATAACCTTGTCGCCTTCTGCAAATGTACCTGCAGGAACATTAACAGTGAAGTTTCCATCTGTTAGACCTGCAAATGGTATAGTCGTCTGGGCCTTAACAGGCTGTGTTGTATAGTCTGTATCATCGGCTACGTACTTATAGGCCTTTACAATAACTTCTCCTGCATCCGTATTAGTCGCAGCTAGTTTTTTTCTAGTATCTGCAGGGTTATCGTAAATCGTCTTTGGTACCTTACCGACAATTGTCTGAGCACTATTTGCTTCTATAGTCTTAGTAGTGACATCTGGCTTCACTACTAGGTATGATTTTGCATCTTTAGGGTTAGTCTTGTCCGTAAGAACTTCCTGGCCATCAGGTACACCATCACCATCAGTATCAACGTTGAACTTGTCTGACTCGATTTCATCCTCTGTAAAGTCGTATAGGCCGTCCTTGTCTGTATCTAGGACCTCCATAAAGGCATTTGAGTAGGAATTTTGTAGTATTTTATTTGGTTTTCCACCATCTGGCTTCCTATAATTTAGGAATGCATTTGTAGAGTCTACAAAGTCTGCTGTCAGCCAGGATTCAAAATTCAATTGGTCATTATTCGTTGTGATGTATTCATTTAAGGCCTTTGCAAATTCTTGATTACTAACGCTACTCTTGAGCTTGTACTCGATAGTATATGACCTTCTCTGGCCTATTAATCCTTCAAATACCTGCTTGTCCAAGGTCTCTCTTACCTGCTCTACCTTGTCCCAGTCACCATTGACTATACTTAGTGACGGTGTATCCTTAGTAGAGATATGCCCATCACCGTTAGGGTCTACGGTTAGCTTAATAGGGCTAGAAGCCGTTATTTTTCCCCTAGAAGTTGAAACTCCTAGGCGTACATTATCAGTATCTATATACTTTAATAATTCCTTTGGTATAACCTCATTTATATATAGGACCCAACCAGCATTGGCATTAAGAAAGTTTTGGTCCGGCTTAAAGGATACAGTGGACCTGATGGCCTTTTCTCTGGCATTATAGCTTACTGACTTACCAGTATTGCCACTCGTAAAATTCCCATCCTTTGACTCAGTTCCATCAGTTCCAAACCAATTAACCCCCTTGCCTAAATAGTATTCATTACCAGCCTTCTCATTAGTTGGTAGAGTTGGTATATTGTCATTATTTTTTAGGATAAACCCATTGTCATAGCCTCCAGTATCTGCCTTGGCATCCGCCCTGACCCAAGTAGTTGTAAAGTTGATTTTTTTATCGGCTAGACCTAGGCTAGTAAGGGTAGCACCATTTTTTAGCTTTATTACTATATCACTATTTGTTACAACTCCAATTGATCCTGAAGCTAAGGTTGCATTATTAATTGGAACCTTCCAAAGGGCCCCATTTGCCTCCTTTTCAAATTGAACATTGTTTACCTTGATGGATTCAATCTGCGTATAAAAGTCGTCATCAAAGAAGTTTAGTAGGTACCTACCATTATATGGCCCCTTGTCGGTATCACCCCAAGACCTAGGAAGGGTAGTCCATTTTGTTACAGTTAAGTGGATTCCATCGCCATCTTCCTTGGTATAGTCTGTCCTGGCATAGTCCAAAACACCATCTGTCTCCCCAGCTAGTGTATAGTGGACCTCATTATTAACCGACCTACTCTGGCCACCCTCTGCCATTACCGGTACGCCAGTCAAAAACATTACAAATCCGACCAGGCAGGATACAAAGCCGACTGATAGCTTTCTCATTCCATACCTAGGCTTTTTACTAGACTTTTCCTTCTTTTCTTCAATTTTCTTCCTAAACAAATCCCTTTGATTCATTTTAGTTCCCTCCTAAAACACATAATCTGGTCTCTTTACCAGATTTATTAGGTCCATTTTACATCTAATAAAATACTAAATATAATTTTATTTTATTATTTTTATTTAATTAAATTAAATTATATTTTTCAATAATTTTATTATATATTAGTATTTTATCATATGTATAATATAATGTAAATTACTATAATTACTTTTATATGTTTTTTTATCGGCCTAGTCCTCCCCGCCTGGCTTTAAAAAAACAAAAAACGGCAGCCACAAGAATAGTTTTTCTTGTGGCTGCCGCCGCTCTTATTTATTAATAGTCTAATAAAAATCTTACTTATCTTCAGTTGATACTATTGTAACACCAGAAAGGTCCTTTTCAGCTATAATATCTTCTATAGTTTCCTTAGTTTCCATCAACTTTTCTAGTGACATTGAATAGTAGTCTGAACCAGCATTTCCTTCAATGTTGAATCCGTGTTCGTTTAAGAAAGCATTAACTGTTTCTTCGTTCTTCTTATATGCTACATAAGCAATAGCACACACACCAACACCAATTGCAACACCCTTTAAAACATCACTTCTATTACCAATACTAAACATCATATCAAAATCCTCCTTATAATGTTAATTAATTTAATATATTAAGTATTAATTTAGGATTAATACAATCCTCTCTTATAAATATACTCCTACTTTGAAATACCCCTTCTAAAGTTTACATTCTGGTATGCATCAAAGCATGAGCTGATGAACTTTTTGTAGAAGTAAGACTTGCTTTCTTCTTCTGCCACCTTTATTTCACCATCTTCATCCTCATATGTTTCAATCAGGATTGACCTTTCCTGTCTTGTCAATATATGACGACCGAATGTCAATAACCAGGCAATGGCTGGTGAATATAGGCTCATATTAGTTGTACCATTTACTGCCGTAACCTCGTTTATGGACGTAATCAAGTACATGATTGACATTACCTCAGGGTCAAAGGCACCATTTTCGTTCAACTCCTTGTAACCATGCTCAAAGATGGCTCCAATAGTAGTCACTAGGGCACCCCACCTTACGAAGTTCCTATATGTATTTAGGCTACCGAACACACTGCTTGCAAAACCTGTAGCCTTCCCTAGACCAATAGTAGATACAGTGCCGTCTTCATTAAGGGCCTGTCCTCCCAGACCTATAAAGTTCATACCTAGGTCAATTATTATAAAGGCCAGGGAAACAAGTGAACTATAGCCCATTGCGTGCTTGTTAGATATCTTGTAGTTAAGCTTAATCTGGTTTTCCTTTATGTCCCTAGAGTACAAGCCACAGAAAGTAAGTATCAGCTGATTAAGGTCTGTAATGTCCTTGTCATATTCAAGTACAAAGGTCCTTGTAGGGCCAGTGTAACTACCCCTGATAATCTTAGTTTTTTCCTTTAGCTTGTTTAATATATCTAGTGGATTCTTAGGTTCCTTTACAACCCTCATTCTCAGTCTACCTGATACAGAAAAAACCACATCAACATCTATATTCTTTTCAGGGCAATGCTTGATCATCCTACATTCCTCCCCTCAAGGACTTGTGGAACAATAATCTACAAGAGTTTCCAACCACCAATATTGTACTCATATTGTGCATTACAGCACTCCAGAATACAGATATATTGCTAGTCGCTCCCAAGACTAGACCTACAGTATTGATACCTGCCACTAGGGCAAAGTTCTGCTTTACTATATCCATAGTCTTGTGAGATAGGTCGATAACCCTTGGAATCATTATTGGGTCATCAGAATGTATTACTAGGTCGGATGTCTCCATAGCTACATCAGTAGACTTACTGCCTAGTGATATACCTACATTGGCATATGATAGGGCTGGGGCATCATTGATACCGTCTCCAACCATTATTACGCCAGTACCCTCTGACTTCATCTTTAGTATTTCATTGGCCTTGTCCTCTGGTAAAAGCTCAGCCCTAAAGCTATCTGCATTAACCTTGGCTGCTACCTCCTGGGCCTGCTTCTTCATGTCTCCAGTTAGGATTACCACTTCATTTATACCATTTGAACGCATCATATTGATGGCTCTCTTTATATTCTTTCTAGGCTTGTCAAAGGCACCTAACACTCCTATGAAGTCGTCTCCATATGAGACAAAGATTGGAGTGGAGCTCATAGCAAATTCTATGGCTTCATTAGATGGCTCTATGCCATTTTCTGTCATAAACTTAAGGTTACCGGCACGTACCAGCTTGCCATCTACTTCAGTAGATGTACCCCTTGCTACTACAGTTTCTATAGGGCCATGCTTAGGAATCTGCACTCCCAATAGCTTACCATACTCTAGTACACAGTATGATAATGGGTGGGAAGAAGCTTCCTCTGCTGCACATGCATAGCTAACTAGGTCTCTTTCTGTATAGCCATTACCTTCTTCTATAAATACATCCTTGATCTTTGGCTTACCTTCTGTAATAGTACCTGTCTTGTCAAATACAACTGTATCAGTCATACTTAACTGTTCAATAAAGGCACCACCCTTTATCAAGACACCATTCTTAACTGATGTATTGATAGATGCTGAGAAGGCTGTTGCTGTTGATAGCTTGATACCACATGAGTAGTCTATAACTAGCATGTTAAGAGCCTTAGTTGTAGACCTGGTTACCCCATAAACCACACCACAAAGTAGTAGGTTTAATGGAACTAGGTAGTTAGAGAACTTGTCAGCATACTTCTGTATTGGAGCCTGCTGAGTTGCACTATTTTCAACTAAGTCTATAATTCTAGATATTACCGTATCATCGCCGACTTTTTCAGCCTTAACTGTTATAGTACCGTTCTTGATTAGACCACCAGCAAATACCTTGTCTCCCTTTTTCTTGATAACTGGCATGTATTCACCAGATACAGAACTAAGGTCAACTATGGCTTCACCGTCTATTACTTCACCGTCGACACATATTTTTTCACCTGTATGTGTAGCCACTAGGTCTTCTTTCGATAGCTTGTCTACACTACACTTTTCTAGGCTTCCATCTTCAAGCACCTTCCAAGTTGTATCTTGTTCAACACTTAAAAGGTTCTTGATTGAATTTCTAGTACGCTCAACCGTATAGGCTGTCATAAACTCTGCTATGTCTGACAGGGCTATTATAGTCAAGGCAGATATACTATTACCTAGCATTAGGCTGGCTACAATTGACATAATTGTCAAGGCGTCTGCATTTGGTCTCTTGTCTTCTACTAGACCATCCCAGGCAGACCTAAATAATGGAGATGTCAATGCCAAGCTTGTGATGGCTGGCAAAGTAGTGAACTTGTCATATTTAGGTAGGTTTATCAGTGGTGTGTTTGCACCTCCCAGTAGCCTAGTAGCCAATATTACACTACCATTTACCAGTAGTCTGGCTATCAGCTTCCTAGATGACATTTCCTCTCCATCATACCTATTATTCATTTCATTATTTCTTGCTTCTATATAGTTTTTGTATACATCCAAGGAGAACTTCTGCATTATGTGGTCTACAGCCTCTATAATCTCCAATGAATCAACGTCTGCGTCGCTATCATACTTTATTAAGATAGTCTCTGTAACAGAATTAACGGCTACATATTCAACATAGTACAAGGACCCTACCTGGTCTATAAGGTCAGTATATAGGTCCTGGATATACTTCAAGCCCACATACTTGATCCTTATACGTCCTTCAATATTTGACACGCTCTTTCCCTTCAAAGAGAATGTCCTATTTCCCATTTGAATCAAATAACTCACTCCTTTCGTTATTTAGATGTATTGGCGTCTAGGATATTAAATAGGATGTCTATAACCTCTTTTTCATCCTTACCTTCTAAACTATTTATCAAGTCCATATTGTCTAGGGCTAGCTTCTTTATAGTATTTAGCCAGCTCACAATTGCCTTAGAATCGATCTTGTCTGTGTCATACTCTATAAGGACAGTACCGATAACAAAGTTAAACTTTACACTTTCAACACCATCAAGCCTTTTTACAGCCTCCACAGCCTGGCTCTGGAAGTTGACAGCCTCTTTTGGTAACTTCTTAAAGTTATTTACCTTTATTCTCAATCGCCCTGGTATGTCTGATACAACCTCAAACTTGAAAAGCAAATTTAGAATAGATGCTTTGAAATTAAACATTATTACCTCCTATTACATCATAAATAAACTAGTGCCCCACCATCCAAGTGTTGCATAGTCTGGTAGTCTACCACCACCATTACGTCTAAGGTCAAGCAATCCAGCCCCAATTAGAGCCAAACCTGCCAAAGACTTTACATCTAATAGTCCATTTGTGAAATCATATAAACCATTATTAACTGCTGCGAATAATTTTTCAGAAGCCTTCTTGACTTCAGAAACTCTGCCCTCATCAATTGACTTATCCACACCTAGAAGCTTTATAACCGCACCCTCTAGTGTCTGTGGATCTAAAAGCTGATGATCATATTCCATTAGTATAGTTCCTGTAAGCGTGTTGACCCTACAAGTCTTTATAACGTCAATCTTGCTTATCTGGTCAACGAAGCTATTTGCTACTTCGATGTTACCTACCAATATAGGGGCATAAAATCTGACCCTACCTGGTATAGAACTCTTTACTTCTAGGGCATTTTTGAAAGATGGTAATTTTAGGTTATTACCGTCATTACCACCGGCTAGGTCCTTATCCCTCTTTCTTCTGTTGAACCCATTCATTATTAGTAAAGCACTTATCCATAAAGCACGTCTCCTACCTAGTAACATATGTCTACCTCCATTTTACCTTTATTTAAGTCACATAATTTCTGTATAACTCTTGATATCCAATTCAATGATATTACTACTATACCACTTTTTGTTATCAATTGCAAGAGTAATTTTGAAGATTTTATTGATTTTTCAATATTTTTTGTTCTCAATTAGTAATTTTATTCTAAGCAGGACCCCTTCGTCCAGTCGTCATCACTGGACAATTGATATTGTTTATATATTTCACTTGGTTTAATTATACCACTAAGCACTCATACTTTCCACGCTTTTATTTTTTATTGCAATACCTATAAATAAACAAGCTAGTCCTATTAGTGCCTGTATAAATACATAGACAATTATACCCTTACCCGCAGCTGATGAATCAGCTATTGCAGAGTATATCTTATTGTTCCAGTACATAGGGGATACTATAGCCAGCATCTCTACGTATGAAGGTAAGTACTTTAAAGGTATAAATACACCTGATATAAAGGAAAATAGGAGTCCCAGCATATTAGAAAGACCGTTATTAACTGCAGGACTCTTTGTTACGTTGGCAAATAGGTAAGACATGGCTGATGCTGGTAGCAAGTAAAGGATACTAGCCAAGACAAAGTCCCTTCCATATGACGTGAACATATTTGTCCTAAAGGATGCCATTGCTGTAACAAAGAAGATAGCCCAAACAAGGGCTACAAAGGAAAGCGAGCTATAAAATATATTCAAGCTAATCTTTCTTGGAGAAACCTTCGACACCCTAATCCTGTCACTGATTTTTTTTGAGTTAAAACTATACTGGCCTGTAAATGCACCTAGCATTAGGATTATAAATACTACATATGAGCTGACATTGTAGTAGGCATACATATTTTGTTTTATATCCTTTTTTGCCCTTGACTGGCCTATATAGCTAACGTCTATCTTTTCTTTAAGTATTTTTTCTGGCTTGACCATACCCTCAAACCTGTACTTATCCATAAGGTCGTAGGTCTTTAAGTATTCCATAGCCTTTTGGTTGACCATAAAAGACTTACCCTGGTCCTTGCTTACATAGTACTTAAGTTTACCGTCCTTACCTATCTTAAGCACATAGTCTACATATGATGTCAATAGGTTCTCCCTTATTGACCTATCATCAGATTTGATCTTAATTGGCTTAAAATTTGACTCTAGATAGTCCTTTAGGCCTTTACTTCTCTGGTTACCTTGATCCATATTTATAACACTGATTCTGATGTTGGAATTTATATCTGTCTTTACATCCTGGTCTCCTGATGCTGCTATCCCTATGGCAATAGCAACAAAAATTGCAATATATATAAACATCATTCTCGCATTTTTTTTCATTATTTTAAAGTATGTATTAAATACTGTCATATGAGTTCCTCCTTGCAAATATATAGCCTCCAGCAAATAGAACCAGACTTATAAGTCCTATATTTAAAAGTGAATAGGCGTACACCCTATTATCTGAAAGGTATAGGGCTGTAAACATCCTAGTCAGGACAGTCGCTGGATTTATGTAGTTTAATACAGGTATGTTATTGCTTATATAGCCAGCCACATTAGGATTCATCATACCGGCTAAGAATGAAGAAAATACATATATACCTGCACTAAGACCAAATTTTGCATTAGTCCCCATCCTTGTAGATAGGGCTATAAACATACCCATTGCCATGGCCATAACATTACCAATCAATAGGCCAAATATTATCTGGGCCTGGCTACCGGCAAAGTCGGTGTTCATTACATACCTGATATAGATATACAGTAGGATAGTATTTAGGCTGGTAATTACAAGGTAGCCTGCGAAGTTGGCAATCAAGTGCTTGATTCTTGGTACTGGTGATGCTCCAAGTCTCTTTGAAGTATCCATATCTGAATCTAGTCTCAAGCCTTCTACTGTTGCTACACCAAATGTAGAAGCACCCAGGCATATCATGGCCAATAGGGAGTAAATATATATAGTAATACCAGACTTATTTTTAAGATTAAGGGCATTTTCAAATTCGAAATCATTATTTCCCCTTAGGTCTTTTAATATAGCTTCTATCTTTGACCTATTTTCGGGGTTTTTCATAAGTTGACCAACTGATAGACCCATGTGGTTGATTTGTGATACTACCCCATGTACAATGGCTGTATTTACAGTATCATTTTTTATAACTAATTTAGGTTTCCTAAGGTCACCCTTAATTACTGCCTCTACTTTGCCAGACTCTAGGGCCTGGTCAGGGTTTTTGTAGTCTTTTATGTCAAAGATTTTCTTGTCGTCTAGGTCTATTTGGTTGAGAATTTCCTTATAGGTCCTGTCCTCTACCATGATTGGTATTGGTGACAGTTCAGTATTATTATCCATTCTAGTAAAAACTACACCAAATATAGTTGATAGAAAAAATGGGAATATCAAGACCCAAAAAAGGGATTCCTTGTTTAAAATTGCACGCTTTATAACATATTTAAATAAAAATCCAAACATATATTTATCCCTCCTTATAAGTCGTCTCTTAACTGCTTGCCAGTTATCTCCAAGAATACATCGTTAAGGCTAGGGGAATTTATATCCATACCCTTAAAGAAGATGTCATTATTTTCAAGGTAGGCAAAGATATGTGTCATAGCCATGTTATCTTGAATACCAATGCTTAGATTAGACCCTTCTAGGCTTATTTTTCCTAAACCTTCAATACTTTCTAACTGACTTATGTCTAGGTTCTTCATATCTATATCCTTTAGTATTAGGGTATCAGTTAGGCCAACTAGCTTCTTAAGTTCATACTTGTCCCCTGTTGCCAGTAGCTTACCCTTGTCTATTATTGAAATTCTTGTGCAAATCTGCTCTACCTCATCCATGTAGTGAGATGTATATATTACTGTCATCCCCTTTTTGTTAAGGTCCATTATCCCCTCTAAGATGGCATTTCTACTCTGAGGGTCTACTGCTACTGTCGGTTCATCTAGGATTAAAAGCTCAGGTTTATGGGCCAAACCACAGGCTAAATTTAGTCTCCTCTTTAGTCCTCCACTTAGCTTCTTCGGTACAAACTTCCTAAAGTCATTTAGGCCAACAAATTCTATGGCCTCCTCTACATACTGCTTCCTAGTCGCCTTGTCCTGGATGTAAAGACCACAGAAAAAATCTATATTATCATAGACACTTAATTCATCAAAGACAGCTATTTCCTGGGGAACATAGCCTATTTTAGCCTTTAAATCGTAACGATCAACAGACATAGGCTGGTCAAATATCTTTATATCCCCCTTTTCAAACTTACTCAAAGACAAGATACAATTTATAAGGGTAGTTTTACCTGATCCATTTGGTCCCAATAGGCCATAAACCTCTCCCTTCTTTATATTCAAGCTAAGGTTGTCTAGGGCAACCAAATCATCATACCTTTTTAATACATTCTTAACCTCTAACATATTATTTCCTCCTCTATTTATTTACCTCATATTGCCATATTTGCTTTTACCATTTTCTTTCAACCTATTTATAAGGTTTTTAATTAGTATTGATATTCTAACATATCTTTACGTATTATTTTAGTGCCCACCGTCATAATCCTATATTACATTTGTCATTATCTATACTTTCTACATTAAAAGCCCCCCTATAATTCTTTTTTTGATATAATTATGTTATGGATACTTGTATGGTATCTAGTAAATAAGTATATTTAACTGAGGGGGATAGGTATGTATCAAAAATATAGGATAAAGACAAATTTTATAGGCCTGCTTGTATTTGTAAGTTGCCTTTCTATATCCCTTAGGTCGGCAACTGATGTATATATAATAATTCCTATCTGTTTAGGCCTGATTCTTGCCCTTTCTACTATAATTTTCAAGTATGACCACATGGTTGCCCTTGTAAATATTTGTCTAGCCCTACTTGTAGGTCTAGATGCGGCAAAAATCATCCCATCCTATCTGGACTTAAGGTACAGCCTGGTCTATATACCCCTAATCCTATACTTTTCTATAGATAGGCCAAGGATGTCCTTGGAGGAGATCGTTCTACTGGTCTCCATACCTGTCCTGGGCTACTTTGCCTCTCTGGGTCCCACTGATATAGGCATACTCTTGGGAGTAAGCGGTCTGGTCTTTATCATAGGCAAGTATAGCCTAAATATTATAGATTTAGAAAATAAGTATTACAGCTATTACCATAGGTCTAAGGGTGAAAAGTACAAGCTAGAAAGTCTATACCAGTCCCTGAATATAGACCAAAATAACAGGATAGAGAATGCTATCCTTAGTGAAAGAAATAGGATTTCTAGGGATATCCATGACGGCCTAGGCCACTTAACATCAAGGGCCATCCTACAGTTAGGAGCCCTGATGGTCGTGGAAAAGGACCCTGTCAAAAAGGAGGCCCTTAATGAAATCAAGAATACCCTATCCGAGGGTATGACTGAGGTAAGGAGGAGTCTCCATAACCTACAAAGCGAGTCAATCAATTTAAAGGCAGAAATAGAAAAGCTAATAGGTGAATTTTCATTTTGTAGGGTCAGCTTTTCATATGGACTGACTAGCGACTTTGATATGGCCTTTAAGTACTCCATCTTATATATTATCAAGGAGGCCCTAACAAACGTTAGCAAGCACTCTAATGCTAGCCTTGTAAATATAACCCTGGTAGAAATGAAGACATCTTGCTACCTAAAGATTAGTGACAACGGTACTAAGCTTCCTAGTAAGGATAGTGGTATGGGACTCTTCTCTATCAGTAAGAGGATTGAAGACCTGGGTGGCAAGGTGGAAATATCCACCCAAGATGGCTTTAGGATATTTGCTACCATCTACAAGAAGGACTAAGAATTTTAGATAGAAAAAGGTGATACTATGAAAATACTAGTGATAGATGACGACAAAATGATATGCTTTGCCCTTAAGACCATCATAGAGTCTGAAAGTGATATGGAAGTGGTTGATATTGGTCATAACTACGATGATGCCATTAATAAATATAAGGAACACAAGCCTGATATATGCCTATTCGATATTAGGATAGGCGAAAAAACCGGTATAGATGCCCTAAGAGATATAAAAATAGACTACCCTGATGCCAGGGTCATATTCCTGACGACCTTCCTAGACCAGGAATATGTCAAGGACTCAATAAAGTATGGTAGCTCTGGCTATATTTTAAAGGACGACTTTGAAAGTATATGCCCAGCTATTAGGGCTGCCCTAGCAGGACAGAATGTCTTTGGAAACAAGGTCTTTGATAGCCTTACTTTGACTCCTGACAAGGCTCAAAGTGAGAAGGGTGACATAGACAACAAGGACAGGAAGGAAGGCCTAATAGGTATCCTGAGCGAAAGGGAAATAGATGTACTAGAGCTAATAGCTGATGGCCTAAGCAATAAGGAAATAGCCAGCCAACTCCACCTAAGTGAGGGTACTGTCAGGAACTATATATCCTCCATCCTGGTCAAGTTAGATCTTAGGGATAGGACCCAGCTAGCCATTTATTATCTTAAGAGCTAGGTTAAGTCCAGAAGTTCATATAATATATATATTCCTGTTTTTTGCAAAAAATTTAGCGTTGGGAGAGAATTTTCTCTCACCAACGCTAAATATTATACAACCGGTAATCCCCTCTTTTATACGATATAATATTTCTATCTACTTGCAATAAAAACATACCTATCTTTTGTTGACTTTTCTTCAGAAAAAGAATAGCCCTCTAAATTAAATTTTTTTATGTCTTCTATATCCTCTATCTTATTTTTTGTCATAAAATATAACATTTTTCCCCTTGCCTTTTTTGAAATAGTAGAGTGTTTTTTTAAGTTACCATCTACATTCTCAAAAAACTCAATATTTAAAATTTTTTCATCTTTTATGTACTTTTTTATAGTTTTCGAAAACTCATCACTTGCAAGGTTTACTATTAAATCCTCATCTTCCAATACTTTTTTTGCTATTTCGTCTTGCCAAAACTTATACAAGTTACCCATTTCTGTTTTCATCAAAAAATCTAGCCTGTATGGTGAAATCAGGTCAAAGGGTCTTACTGCACCATATAGGGCTGACAGGATAAATAGGTGCTTGTCTATATAGTCTAGGTCCTTTGAGTCTAAGTCTTCTCTATTCATATTTTTAAAGCATAATCCATCATACATATAAAAGGCTTTAAATAATTCACTGGATAACCTGACTTGAGGCACTCTTTCTAGAATTTCATATGTCTTTTTAGAGAAATTTTCTTTATTATTAAGACTTTCTATTTTTTTTGAAACCGTCTTAGCCGGTGATATAATTATTTTCATATTGTCTCCTTTCAATTTAAGTAAATTATACCATACTTTGTATTGGTGTATGAAAATATATAGAATTGGTATCTGGTCGTTTAGTATAACCTATTAATGCCAAGAGATCTTGGCATTAAAAAAGAGGACTTGAACAGTCCCCTCTCTTTTGTATCCGTCCATAATGGTAGATACATATTTTATCATTTTTTGTATTCAAATCTATTTAAGTCGGCAAACTTATTTAAAATTGACAAATTTTGCTAAATTATATTTCTAATTATAGAGACTTAGCTACCTCTAAAGCCTTGTCATAGTTTGGATGGTCTGTATTTTCAGCTACATATTCTACATATCTAACTACATCATCCTTGTCTATTACTACTATACCCCTGTTAAGAAGTCTGAACTCTTCCATAAGGAATCCATAGTTTAGACCAAAAGAAGTATCCTTGTAATCTGATACTACTACTGCGTTTTCAATTCCCTTTGCTCCACAGAATCTAGCCTGTGCAAAAGGAAGATCGCAACTGATAGTTATAACGGCAGCATCCTTTAATGCTCCTGCTTCCTGGTTGAATCTAATAGTCTGAAGCTCACATACTCCTGTGTCTACAGATGGTACAATACTTATAAGCTTAACCTTACCTTCTACGTCCTTTAGTGTGAATGGACTAAGGTCTGCCTTTAGACATACGAAGTCTGGAGCCTTGTCTCCTACCTTTACTTCCTTACCTAATAGTGTTATTGGGTTACCTGCGAATGTTGTTACTGATCTCTTTTCCATTTTATATTCCTCCATAAAAATTATATCATATTTATCATGACCGTCCTTGGCCATTATAAGTCGTCTTTTATTCCTAACATTTTTAATACCCTGGAAAAGATTTTTTATTCAGAAGAATATAAAAAAAATATTATTTATCAAAAACTAATTTGTGGCCTAGTAGCTTGTCGTCATCATAGTTAAGTGTCAAGTGGAAGCCACTTTTCCCGTTCCTAACTAGGTCTATAAAGATCTTATCACCCTCCCATAGGTTTAGGTCAAATAGCTTGTCCTCATCTATCCAGGCAAGGTCTCCTTCATCACATATGATTTCTTGACCCTCGAAGTCCGTGCATGTATATAGGTACATTTCTTCTGGTGAGTTGTCATTGTAGCTAAATACAACTATACCCCTAAAGTCACAGGACTTAGCCCTATAGCCAGTCTCTTCCTTTATTTCCCTAAGGGCACACTCATATGGGGTCTCACCCGGCTCTAGCTTGCCACCTACTCCTATCCACTTGCCCTCGTTTATATCATTTTTCTTTTTGGTCCTATGCAGCATAAGATACTTTCCATCCCTCTGCAGGTAACACAAAGTCATTTGTTTCATTTTTCACCTCATATTATTCCTAGTCCTAAATGTTTCTTTTTTACTGAGCTTCCTAATCCTGACTAAATAGGTCTAGACTCTCTGGATGTTCCTCCTTCCAATAGGCAGCATATGAGCAAGATGTATTGGCCCTCCAACCATTTTTTTCTATCACCTTCATGGCCTCCTCCATTAGCTTGCCTGCTATACCCTGGCCCCTAAGGACATTGGATACATAGGTATGGTCTATATCAACCAACTTATCTCCTATAAGGGGAAAAGTTATTTCTGCTATCATTTTTCCCTCTTCATCATTTATGTATATCCTATTTGCTTCATAGATAAATTCCATTTTTACCTCCTATTTTTCTTCCTAAAGACTCTCTAAAAACTTGACCAACTCACTAGTAAAGTACTTTGGCCTATTGCCGATAAAGCTATGGGTAGATTTTTCAAACATGCATACATAAGTATTTTCTATGTTTTCCTCTAAGTATTTTACAACCTCTGGGTTAATCATTGAACCTGGAGTTGCAAAAAAGAGGCCTGTTTTGACGCTTATGTCCTTAAGTATATGCCTGAAGTCCTCATAACATATGGAAAACCACATTGAGCTAATCGAGTAGTAGGAATTACCTGCTAGGTCCATTTCTATTACCCTCTTAAGGACCTTGTTGTCCCTACCCCTCAACTCAGGGTTGATATCCATATATAGCTCTAGGTAGGCATCTGTCATGTCATCAAACTGTCTGGCAAGGCTCTCTAAAAATTCCTTGTGGCCAAAGCGTCCCCCCATGATACCCAAATCCCAGTCCTGGTCATTAAGTACCTTAGGTGTCATATCACATATTACCAGGCTCTTGATCTTGTACTGACCAAAAAGCTCAATATACTTGTATAGGACACAGGCCCCCATAGAGTAGCCTACTACTACCACGTCATCTAGGTCTAGATGGTCTATTAGCTCTTTTAAGTCTGTCGCCAGGTGCCTTAGTGACATGTTCCTATTTGGCTTGTCTGACCTGCCAAAGCCCCTATGGTCATAGGATATTCTCCTATAGCCTTCCAAAGTTTCTACTGCATAGGTAAAGTCGGCCATGCTTGACCCCCAGGCATGTAGAAATATAATGGCCTGGTCTTCCTTATTATCCCTGTCCTCATAATATATATTGTAGCCTTGACTATTCTTGTAATACATAGGTCACCTCTTTCTAGTCACAAGATTAAAACTAGACCCTCTCCCAAGTCTAGCTTTAATCAATCTATATAAGCCATTTTCACCCTTATAAGACCTACCCTAGGTCTTGGCTGTACCTTCTTAGTTTTAACTATGCCTTTTTAATATTGGCCTTGGCCTCATCACTAGGCGTTACATAAAGGGTCCTATTCTTTTCATATATTACCATGCCAGGCTTGGCACCTGATGGTTTTTTTACATTTTTCTTCATCGTATAGTCAACAGGTACATTGGCTGACATCCTGGCCTTGCTGTAGTAGGCTGCAAGGATTGCTGCCTCTACTAGCTCCTTATCTGTAACCTTTTTGCCTGCAGACTTTATCAGGACATGGGAGCCTGGTATATCCTTAGTATGGAACCAGTAGTCCTCATTATCTGCCAGCCTAAGAGTCAGGTAGTCATTTTGCTTGTTGTTCTTACCTACAATTATCATATTGCCCTCACATGATATATACTTCCTCATATCAGTGCCAGGCTTGTTATCCTTCTTAGGCATCTTGTAGGACTTGATATATCCCTCTCTTATTAGCTCTTCTCTGATTTCCTTTAGCTCCTTGGCATCATCACAGTTTTCAATGGACAAAAGAGTATTTTCGAGGTATTCTTTTTCCTCGACATTTATGGTCATCTGCTTGGCTATTTCCTGGCCAGCATTTTTTAACTTGTTGTACTTTTTGAAGTACTTTTGAGCATTTTCTGATGGGCTTAGGTTGGGTCTTAAAGAAATTTCTATCTTTTTGTTGTTGTCATAGTAGTTTTCTAGGACCACTGACTCCATGCCCTCTTTTATCATATATATATATGAGGTAATTAATTCACCCCTTATCCTATACTTGTCGGCATTTTCAGATTCCTTGAGCTCTAGTTCCTGCTTTTCTATCTTGTGCTTGATCCTATCTAGCTTTAGGGATAGGTTCTTTTTCATACTGGATGCCTTTTGGCTGATTCTCTCCTTATTGTCCTTGGATATATAGTAGTCTTCAATTATTGTCGATATACTATCGTGGTGTATTTCTCTTAGGCCCTGGTATTGGCTCAGCCTTATACTACTGAACTCTACTATCTTGTCCCTCTTGTCGTCTACTATAATGTTAGGATAGGACCTACCCTCGTCTAGGTCGTCAAATATAGAATTTATGCAGTCTGCAAGAGACCTTATCTCCCCATTAGATAGGTCCTCTGTATCCTTATTTTGGTCAATATCAATTCTATAACAAACCTCTCTGGCAACCAGGGGTGATAGGCCTAGTATGCTAGAGTATATGGCCTTGTAAACTGGTCCCTTTGACCTATTTACTCTTAGGGTGAACTTGTCTACATCTATCCTTTCAAGTGGGTTTAGCTTGTCCTGGCTTGGTGGCAACTCATATGGGGCACCTGGTAGGACCTGTCTTGCCCTACTTACACTAAGAGGCACCCTCTTTATGGAGTCTATAACCTTGGCCTCCTGGTCAGCTACCAAAATTATATTACTGTGCTTGCCCATGATTTCTATATAGAGGTCCTTACGAGTTTTTTCCCTCAATTCATCATAGGATTCTACTGATATTTTAATTATTCTTTCAAAGCCAACCTGGTCTATATCCACAATCACACCACCCTGAATATATTTTCTCAGAGTCATACAAAATACGGGTGCCTTTTTGGGATTTGACTTTTCATACCTATTGGCTATATAGGCCCTTGGATGGGATGCGCTGGCACTCAATATGAGCTTGTGGGCCCCCTCTTTAGACCTTATTTTTAGGCATATCTCATCCTTTTCAGGCTGGTATACCTTGTCTATCTTGGTGGCGATTAGCTTTTCTCTTAGCTCGGCAACCAAGGACTTTACAACTATTCCGTCAAATGACATATCTATTTCCTCTTTTCTAGTGGCTATTCACAAATTATAACAGAGTTTTCCTGGTCAAATTCCTTAAAATTAACCTGGACCTTTTCCAGCCTTGAAGTAGGTACATTCTTGCCTACATAGTCAGCCCTGATTGGAAGCTCTCTATGTCCCCTGTCAATCAATACAGCCAGCTGGATTAGCTTGGGTCTTCCATTATCTATAATATAGTCTAGGGCTGCCCTTATAGTCCTACCTGTAAATAAGACATCATCAACTAGGACTACTGTCTTGTCGTGGACATCTAGGTCGAAGCCCTCATCCTTCATATCATGCCTGTCCCTAGTCACATCGTCCCTATAGGCAGTGATATCTATAAAGCCACACGGAAGATCTACATCCTCTATCTGGCCTATCTTTTCTGCTATCATCTTGGCTAGGGGGATCCCCTTTGACTTGATACCGACTATGCAGATATCATCTATACCCTTGTTCTTTTCTATTATTTCATGGCTAATCCTGGTAATGGCCCTCTGTATAGCCTTTTCATCCATTATTTTAGCTTTTTCCATAGTCAACCACCTATCTCCTTATAGTGTCTAAAATCTTTTTAAAATAGTCCGGTAATTCGCTTGTGAATTCCATATATTCACCTGTCCTAGGGTGGACAAAGCCTAGTTTCCTTGCATGTAGGGTCTGACCCTCTAGCTTGGAAAATTTCTTGACCTGGTACCCATAAAGATTGTCACCTAGGATTGGGTGCCTTAAATAATTGCTGTGGACCCTTATCTGGTGGGTCCTTCCAGTTTCTAAACTGGCCTTCATATATGTATAACCCTCTAGGTGGTCTATTACAGTAAAATGTGTAACTGCATGCCTGCCACCACTTTCTAGAACTGCCATCTTGAGCCTGTCCTTTGGGTTTCTACCAATATTTTTATCTACCGTCATCTGGTCCCAATCTACGCCACCAATACATACCATCTCATACTCTCTGGTGATAGAGTGTAGCTTGAACTGATCTGCTAGACCCTGGTGGCTGGCATTGTTCTTGGCTACAACTAGGAGGCCTGATGTATTCTTGTCTATCCTGTGAACTATACCAGGCCTGATTACACCATTTATAGATGAAAGCTTGTCCTTACAGTGGTACATGATTGCATTTACAAGGGTACCATCTGGATTTCCCGGCGCTGGATGGACCACCATACCCTGGGGCTTATTTACTATCAGAAGGTCATCATCCTCATAGACTATATCCAGGTCAATATCCTGGGCCAGGACCTCTAAGACCTCTGGTTCTGGCATAGCCACCTCCAGTTTGTCACCTTCCTCTAGTTTGTAGCTGGCCTTTTTTACCCCCTCATTCACCAGGACAAGACCATCCTTTATCAGCTTTTGGACATAGGACCTAGATATATCCTGGTACTGGTCTGCTATAAAAACATCCAGCCTCTTGCCAGCACTATCCTGGTCAACCTGGTAGGCATCTACCTCTTCATAAGTCTGGTCCATTAGTCCACATCCTCTCCTAGCATGAACATACTAATGCAGAAAACCACTGTTCCCACTACAACAAGTATGTCTGCAAAATTAAATACATATGACCATATAAACCTAAAGTCAAAAAAATCAACTACATAGCCCAGCCACAGTCTGTCTATAAGGTTGCCTATTGCCCCTCCTATGATAGTGGAAACCGCCAACCTATTTATCCTGGCTATCCTTATATCCTTCTTGGACCTGGACTTATCTTTTGACTTAGACTTATGTATATATACTAGACCTACAATAGCCACTATTAGGGCTACGGCCACAAAAAATACCTTCATATTTTGGAGCAAGCCAAAGGCCGCCCCCCTATTTTCTAGATAGGTAAGGTTAAAAAAACCACCTATAATTTCTATAGACCTAGAGCTTGACAGGCTAGTCCTAACCAGCAACTTGGTCAACTGGTCTATACCTATCAAGGCTAGTATTAATATTTCATACATTATTTATCCTCACAAAACCTATTATATAAGTAGGGCCTATATTTAACTACAGACCTCGGTCAAGCCAGCAAATGATTCACTAGACATAGACCTCTGACAAAATCCCTAGACATAAAAGTCCCCACTATGCATTTAAGAAATTTACAGTCTCAAAGACTACATCATTTATATGCCAAGGCATAAAGAAGATATGCTTGCCACCCTTTACCTCAACAAGCTTACAATCCTTGTATAGGTCAGCAGCCTTCTTGGCATAACTAATATCAACCAGTTCATCCTTGGTTCCATGGCATATTAGGACTGGCTTATCAAAGCCCTCCATCTCCTTCCAAGGATCTAGCTTTATAGCGTCCTCGACAAATTTTTTGCCCAGGTTTACACTGCCAGTAACCCTGAACTTGTCCTCTAAATTATTGAGATCAATCTTGGTGTCCATAATATTACCTGCCCTAACCTCATCAGGTATACAAAGGGCTGGATAGTATAGGAACATCTTGTAGATTTCATCAGCATGCTCTGCTGCAAAAAGGGCTGTCACCAGACCTCCTTGGGAAAGTCCACCCATGATTATCCTGTCCTTATCTATATAGTCCAGGGTCTTGATGTATTCAAAGACACTTAGAAGGTCATCTTTAAGAGTAAATATACTCATATCAACAGAATCCCTCCCCTGGCTCTTGCCAAAGCCTGAACCTGGAAAATCAAATATACAAACCGCATAGCCGGATGGACATATACGCCTTGCATACCTGGCAGTAGAATTTAGGGTTAGACCAAACTCATGACTCATAATTATAACTGGCAACTTAGCCTGGCCATCGTAGTCGGGAGGAAGGTAAACCTCTCCCCTTATCAATATATCATCTTTTTTTATTTCAAAATCCTTAATCATATTCTTACCCCATTTTTAACTATAGTATGGTCATTATACTCTCCTACAATTATACCACAAAAATCCTTTTAAAATTTACTGCTTTTAGCCAATAAAAAAGCAAATCTCGGAGTATTTTTTATACTTAGAGACTTGCTTATTTTTTTATCATTTATACTATTTTCGCAATTACCCTATTTTATAGTTAGATTCCTATAACTAGAATTTTTTAGGTATAAAGCCTATCCTATCATAAACATCTCTTAGGGTCTGACCTGCTCTGGCACTAGCCTTTTCAGCACCTCTTGTATAGATACCCTCTAGGTAGTCCCTGTTTTCTAATAGGTAGTTGTACTTTTCCCTAATCGGTCTTAGGTGTTCAACAACAGCCTCTGCCATTTCACCCTTGAAGGCACCATATCCCTTACCGTCATACATAGCAACTATTTCTTCAACACTCTTGTCTGTCATAGCTGAATAAATATTGATCAGGTTCTTTAAGCCTGGCTGGTCATCAGTATACTTAACTATACCGATTGAGTCAGTAACAGCCTTCTTGATTTTCTTAGCAGTAGAGTCTGCATCCTCTGCCAATAGGATAAAGGCACTTGGATTGGAGTCAGACTTACTCATCTTCTTTTCAGGCTCCTGTAAACTCATTACCCTGGCAGTTTCCTTAGGATAGTAACCCTCTGGTACTACAAATGTATCACCAAATCTATTATTAAACCTTGTTGCAAGGTCTCTTGCTAATTCCATATGCTGCTTCTGGTCGTCACCTACTGGTACCAGGTCAGTCTGGTATAATAGGATATCGGCTGCCATCAAGACAGGATATGTAAATAGACCTGCATTTAGGTTCTGCTCGCTCTTTCTAGACTTATCCTTGTACTGAGTCATCCTATTTAATTCACCCATATAAGTCAAAGTACATAGGGCCCAATTAAGTTCAGCATGTTCATGAACATGCGACTGTATAAATATTGTATTTAAGTCTGGATCAATACCGCAGGCTATAAACTGGGCCAACAATTCTATTGTCTGTCTCCTCAAAACCTCTGGGTCCTGTGGTACAGTTATGGCGTGCATATTTACCATACTAAAGAAACACTCGTATTCATTCTGTAGCTTTGTCCAGCTCTTTAATGCTCCTAGATAATTTCCTAGTGTCATCTTTCCTGATGGCTGAACTCCACTAAATATAACTTTCTTTCCATTTTCTCCCATAATTCTATTCTCCTTTATATGACAAGCTATATATCCTCTTAAATTATATCATTAGTAGAAAATTCGGTCAATTGTATTAACCTATCTTGGCTAAGATATTTAGGACCATGTCCTTTGATGTCTCGGCTGCCCTCTTTACAAATTCATCATAGGCTAATTCAGCCGACTTGTCAGCCTTGTCAGAAATGGCCCTAATGATTACGAATGGAAGTCCATTACAGTGGGCTACATGGGCAATTGCCCCACCTTCCATCTCACAACAGTAGCCACCAAATTCCTCTCTAAGGTAGGTCTTTTCTTCAAGGCTAGCCACAAACTTGTCGCCAGTCACAACCCTGCCCTTATAGGCCCTATAGTCACTCTTTTCTTCTAGGAAGGATTCATAGGCCATATCTATTAGCCTAGAATCTGCCACAAATACAGATGTCTTCATCCTAGGTATAGTCCCTTTAGGGTCACCCAGGCTTGATGCATCGACATCATACTGGATAGCATCTGTGGATATTACCACATCATTTATATTTAGGTTTTCATTAAGGGCACCTGCTACACCTGTATTGATAATGGCCCCAACCCCAAATTCACTAATCAAGATCTGAGTGCACATGGCCGCATTAACCTTGGCTATACCACACTCAACTACGACTACATCACGGCCCTTTATCCTACCCTCATTGAAGGTCATGCCTGCAACTAGTCTAGTTCTTCTATCTTCTATCATGGTAGTTAATTCAACTACCTCTTCATTCATGGCACCAATTATACCAATCTTTAAATTCTTCATTATTCCTCCTAAAAAGTATCTCTTAATATTCCAAGACCAGTCAGGTTTGATTACAAACCAAGGCTAATCTCCCATATAGGTCCTATAGGACCCTTATATGCTAAACCAAACTAGTCATAATGTAATTACAATAAGCCTGTTACAAACTGTATACCTAGGCTGACCAATATTATACTAATCCAGCATGTAGCTCCAAGTAATAGGGGCTTACCACCTGTCTTTATTAGCTTAACTATATTGGTATTTAGACCTATGGCCCCCATAGCCATAACTATAAAGAACTTGCTCACCTTTTTCATAAGGGCAAAAAATCCCGTTACCATACTAGCACTACCACCTGATATTATCCCCTTTCCAATAAATAGGTCAAATAGGCTTGTTATGATAGAGCAAAGTATAAAGTACAGGATAAACCTTGGTAGCATGGCTAAAAAGTTAATCTTCTTGCCCTCCTGGACTCCAGACTTCTTCGTTTCATATAGAGACAGGCAAAAGGTAATCGGTATAATTGCCAGGGTCCTAGTCAGCTTTACTATTGTAGCTGAATCCAGTACTGCTGAACCTGTCTTATGGATACTATCCCATGATGAAGCAGCTGCCGTTACTGATGAAGTATCATTGATAGCTGTTCCTGCAAAAACTGCAAAACCACTATTTGATAGGCCCAATATATCTCCCAAAATAGGGAAAATCAGGGCTGCAATGATATTAAAGAAAAATATCACAGAAATAGCCTGTGCTATTTCATCACTGTCTGCATCTACTACAGGAGCTGTAGCTGCTATGGCTGACCCTCCACAAATAGATGATCCTACACCTACCAGAATAGAAATCTTCCTAGGTATATTCAAGGCCCTACACAAGATGTACGAAACTATCAGTGATGTAGCTATAGTACTTATAATTATTGGTATGGAGATTTTTCCAACTCTTATAATCATCTGTAGGTTCAAACCAAATCCCAGTAGGATAACCGCATACTGGAGTATCTTCTTTGATACAAAATTAATACCTGGTTGAAGGCTTTTTTTTCCATCTTTTAGTAGACTAGCAACTAAGATACCTATTAGGATGGAAAAAACCGGACCCCCAATAATAGGCATTAGCTTGCCCAAAAACCAGGCAGGTATTGCCATAATAAAACAAAAAATAATGCCTTTTATGTTTTCCTTTTTCAACTTATACCCCCCATTCTTTAATAAGATTTGAGCCTAGACCTAGGCCAAATATCTTATTTTTACAAACCTAATTATAACACAGGGAGTCTTAAAAATCTATTTGACTGAAATAAAATCCTTCATGGACTCAAATTTTTTATCCCCTATACCTGATACATTTTTTATGTCCTCAATAGCATTAAACTTGCCCTGCTTGGTCCTATAGTCCACTATCTTCTTGGCAGTTGCTGGTCCAACTCCTGGTATGGCCTCTAGGCTCTTTTCATCAGCTGTATTAATATTAACCTTGGACTGGTCATTGGCTTGACCCTGGCTCTGGCCCTGTCCAGCTTGACCACTCGCATTTACAGATTGGCCCCCTCCTTGTGGCTGGTCTGTTTGTACATCCTGACCCTTATAGGGGATGATGTAGTGTTGGGAGTCTTCTAGGTTCATGGCTAGGTTTATCCTATTTATGTCCGCATCCTTGGCTAGGCCTCCAACCATCTTAATAGCATCATCTAGCCTCTTGTCTGCCCCTATACTTATGACTCCAGGGCTAGATACTGCCCCTGAAATATATACTACTATCTTGCCATTTTTATTTTTGGCCTTGTCTTGGCCACCATCTAGGCTGACTATGTTACCACTATTATCCTGACCATTTGAATCAGAACCACTATAGGACCCCCTCTTATTGGATAGGAACCTGTCATTTCCCCTGGTATTAGTTCCAGCACTAGCCCCAAGGTCATCACTTATAGGATTTCCTCTATCAAAAAATCCTAGCCCACCTACAAATACCAGCTTGTATATAAAGAAAATAGCTACTAGGCTTGTTATTATCAGTTTTTTCCTATCCAAGCACTTAAGCTTGGCTATTAATCTCTCCATAATCTACCTCCAACCTAATAAAATAGTCTTTATATCTTATAGACAGATTTATAAAAACAAGAATTTCTTTTAGTGTAAATTCATCTAAGACCTTCTTATATAAGTGATTTTATGATATACTAATTTGGAGAATATATATAAATAATCGGGAGAGGAGGAGATGTATTTTTACTACATCTAAACAATATATGAAAAGAACTGTATCAGTTTTATCAGCATTGACCCTTTCTATAGGCCTGCTAGCACCAGCTAGCCTGACTTCTCATGCAGACCAAACTAGTGATTTAGACGCCTTAAAATCAAAATACATGGTCTTGATGGACTACAACTCAGGCCAGGTCCTATACAAGAAAAATGCAACACAAAAGATGTATCCAGCATCAACTACTAAGATATGGACTGCCTTTTGTGTCTTGAAAAAATCTAAAAATCTTGATGAGTTAGTAGAAATAAAGGACATACCTCAGATAGAGGGCTCAAGTATGTACCTTGAGAACGGAGAGAAATTTACAGTAAGAGAGCTATTGGAATCCCTGCTAATCCATTCATCAAATGATGTGGCCTATGTTCTGGCCAAGCATTTTGGTGGTGGCAACCCACAGGACTTTATAAATTATATGAATGAAGAGGCCAAGAAGTATGGGGCTAACAATACCCACTTCAACAACCCTCATGGTCTGCCGGATACTGACCACTACACTACTGCCATGGATATGGCAATCTTGTCTAGAATAGCCTATAGTAACCCTACCATCAGTGAAATAGTAAAGATGAAGAGTGTATCCTTCAAGGCTAGTGATAGGATAAAGGTTGAAAGAAACCTAGTCAACAGCAACAAGTTCCTAACATCTAGTGATACTATCGACTACAAGGGCAAGACTATACCTATCAAGTATGATATTGTAGATGGAATTAAGACTGGCTTCACTGATGACGCTGGTAACTGCCTAGTATCAACAGCTAAGCAGGGTAATATTAGGCTGATGGCGAATGTCTTTTTTGCACCAGGTGGTAGCCTTTATCATGATTCTAGGACCCTAATCGATTATGGTCTAGAAAACTATAAAAGCATCACTATCTATAGGGCAGATGATATAAGGGGTGAAAAATCAGTCAAATTTGCAAGGCCAGGCAAAATAAAGTACAAGCTGGCAAATGACTATAGCATAACTGCTATGAAGACTGATGATGCTAATATAAAGGGATATTCCTACAAGTATAATTTTGATAAGCTTGAAATGCCGGTTAGGAAGGGAGATATAATCGGTACTATGAACATCTATAAGAATGGTGAAATGGTATCTAGCATAGGCCTAGTTGCGGAAAACAGCTCCCAGACCTACCTACAGTTAGTCCTATCTAAGCTCGGTTTAAATAGCGACAAGAAGGCAGACGATAAGAAGTCCACTAAGGATACTAAAAAAGTAGACACTAGGAAGACTGAAGACAAGAAGGATTCTTCTTCAAATACATCAGAACCTAAAAAGCCAGACACTAAGAAGACTGAAGATAAAAAGAATGACTCCTCTAAGGGCTTAATAGGCACTATTAAAAAGGAAGGCTCTTCATCTCTACATGGTGTCCTAGGTATCTTTAGCAATCTCGGAGATTTTTTCTCTGATTCCAAGAGATCAATCTCTAACCTGACTCCAGCTAGCCTGACTCCAGGTAATATAATGAAGTCAGACTTCTACAAGTTCCTGAACAAGGAAATAGGCGACAAGACTGGTCCAGTACCTGCTCCACTTATTATATTTGGACTTCCTATCCTAATACTTCTTATAATCCTTTGGTTGATAATAAGCCTAATCAAGGATATCATAACTGGAAGAAGATATAAGGATGCTGGTGGCCAGCCTAAAAATAAGGGCAAGAAGAAGGCTAAGTCTGAGGTAAAAAAGGAAAAGAGACTAGAAAGTAAACCTGAGCCTAAAATTCAGTCTAAGCAGACTGACTTAGAAAATAAGAGCCCAGCTCAGACTGAACATAATTCAGGAGACCAGACGGATATCCAGTCAGAGGTAAAGCTATTTAGTGAGTCAGACCTAAAGGCTGAAGCTAATGAAGGTCCAAATTCTGGCAATAATGCAGAATAATATTTAAATTAATATCTATAAAAAGAATCCTCTTTTCGAGGATTCTTCTTTTTTAAACATATAAAATAAAACAAGAGCCCCGTATAAAATACGAGACTCTTATTTTTAAAAACCAATTACATATTGCACAAGTGGTTAAATACGATCAAAACCGCCTGCAAATATATCTATATCAGTTACTATGCTCTAGCAACCCATAATCCGTGAAGATTACAGTATTCGTAAGCAGCTACTACCTTATCGTCATCAGCTATTACGAAGTCTGCAACTGGTTCACCAACATGGTCTAAGTCAACTCTCTGTACAGTCTTTTCAGTTAGAAGTACAACGAAAGCTATGTGGTGTTCTTCAGTCATTGGATGAGCAACGCTACCAACCTTAACGCTTACCTTGTTGCCAGCTACTTCGATTACTGGAACGTGCTTTTCATTAGCAGCATCTGTAGAATTAGCCTTTAATTCCTTCATGTCTTCTCCACAGCAAACTAGTGTTCCGCCACCGTTTACTACTACTTCTACGACATTCCCACATCTATTACACTTATAGAATGTTAATTCTCTTGCCATTACATTTCCTCCTTTTTATTCTAACCCACCTTTTGATGGTTCTTTTTATATAAATATAAATTGTTTACTTACTTGTGGCACTCGCTACAAGTACCAGTCAAAATTACATAGCTAGACTTTATCTTTAGGCCCTGTTCATCAAGTAACTTTTCTGAAAAGTCAACTACATTATTATCTATATCCTTAATCTTCTTACAGTCATCACAAACAAAGTGATTGTGGTCTGTCAAGTTGGCCTCGAAACGAACTGGATCACCAGGTATATTGACCTTCTTTAACATGCCATTTTTTTCCAGCTGAGTCAAGTTCCTGTAGACAGTACCTAGACTTAAGCTAGGATTAGCCTTTTTTAAGTCATCATATACATCATCAGCTGTAGGATGACCCTTGCTATCTATCACATTGTTCAATATTAATTCTCTCTGTCTAGAATACTTCATCTATTACCTCACTACCATTTAACAAAAGCTAATTTACCTATTAGCTATTATCTCCAGCTCTCATCTCTTACCTTGAAGAAAGCCTGAGGATGCTTACATACTGGACATAGCTTAGGAGCCTTCTTAGCTATATGGATATGACCACAGTTAGCACATTCCCAAAGTACAACTTCTTCCTTTTCAAATACCTTACCATCCTTTAGGTTCTGAAGTAGAGTTCTATACCTTTCTTCATGTACCTTTTCTATAGCTCCAACACCTTCGAATAGTCTAGCTAAATCCTTGAAACCTTCTTCCTTAGCTTCTTCAGCAAATCTAACATACATGTCAGTCCACTCAAAGTTTTCACCTTCAGCTGCATCTAATAGGTTTTCTTCAGTTGTTGGTATTTCTCCACCGTGAAGAGCCTTGAACCAAAGCTTAGCATGTTCCTTTTCGTTGTTAGCTGTTTCTAAGAATAGGTCAGCTATCTGGTTGTATCCTTCTTTTCTTGCCTGAGATGCATAGTAAGTATATTTGTTTCTTGCCTGAGACTCTCCTGCAAAACCATCCTGTAAATTCTTTTCTGTCTTTGTTCCCTTTAATTCTAATGTCATTTCTATTACCTCCCATAATAAATTTTAATTTTTTGAACGTTTATTTAACGTTGTTAATCTTTTTTTTAAAATAAACATAATAGTTATTTCTCTTAATTATACTCTCAATTGAAATTATAGTCAATATCTTTATTAACTATTTTTCTTTTAATTTCAGAGTATTTATTATTTGAAATGGGTTTTCAATTCTCAATTAAAACCCTAACTACAAAGTTTACCTATAAATTAGTTTACCCATGCTATATACTTTCAAACAAAAATCAACTAAAAAAATTATTCTTAATTTCACATATTCTACTCCAAGAAAAGAAAATGGAGACCCCTACTGGAATCTCCCTTATAATAATCACTTTTATTTTTTAGTTTGTATACTTATCTTAGTATATAATACTGAAATATAATTACTTGCCCATTCCTTCTATAGGTCCCTTGGTCTCAGCTATCCTATTTAGACTTGTGCATGGCCCTTGATACACCAGCATATATTACTAGTGAAGTAATTATACCAAATATGGCCTGCATAGAGTTTGCTGGCACGGCTGCTGCTGAAGTCTTTAGACCATACATAAAGATTTCCCCTATAAAGTAGCCAGTAACCATAATTGTACCACCAACAAGTGTGCCTATTATTCTTCCTGCCCTACCAGATACCTTCTCTGCTATCAAACCACATACAAATCCTTCTAGACCCTTAGCAATAAGTGTCACGGGTGCATATACTCCATAACCGGATATAAGGTCGGCAAGGGCTGATCCAAGTCCACCAACTAGGGCCCCCTGCTTCTTGCCCAGGTAAAGGGCTGTAAATAATACCACTGTATCTCCCATATTCACATAGCCGTGGGCACCTATTACAGGTATCTGCACTATCATTGTCATTACAGTTGTCAAGGCCATCAAAATACCACATAAGACTATATCCTTTGTTTGAAGACCCTTCCTACTTCCTAACTGTTCGCTCATAATAACCTCCATATATAATTACATTTTTGAGACATATCCTGTCTACACTAAATAATATAATACACTTTTAAGAAATATTCAATTATACTGGTAATTTTATTATGTTTGTATGGGTACAATTTATCAATTATCCAAGACTAAAATTATGCGTATAAAAAGGGGATTGGCTTGGCCAATCCCTTTAAATAATCTTAAATTATAGAGTATTATTTTTCTGCTGCTGCAGCCTTTACGCTTGCATAGTCAACCTTTTCGCCCTTTTTCTTTCTTTCCATTAATTCAGCTGTAGCTGTGAAAAGAACGTCAGTTGATGAGTTAAGGCCAGTTTCACAAGAGTCCTGAATAACACCTATGATGAAACCAACACCAACAACCTGCATTGATATATCTGCTGGTATACCAAATAGTGAACAAGCTAGAGGTATCAATAGCAATGATCCACCAGCAACACCTGATGCTCCACAAGCTGATACAGCTGATAGAACACTTAGTATAATAGCAGTTGGCATATCAACCTTAATACCTAGTGTATTAGCTGCTGCCAATGATAGTACAGCTATTGTTACAGCTGCACCGGCCATGTTTATTGTAGCTCCTAAAGGTATAGAAACTGAATACGTATCCTTGTCTAGACCAAGGCTCTTACATAAGTTCATGTTAACTGGTATATTTGCTGCTGAACTTCTTGTGAAGAAGGCATACATACCACTATCCTTTAATGTCCTCATTACCAATGGGTATGGGTTAGTTCTTGTGCAAACCCATACGATGAATGGATTTACAACTAGGGCTATAAAGAACATTGTTCCAACCAATACTAGTAATAGCTTACCGTAAGTTGTGAATATTCCTAGACCGTTTGTAGATACTGTGTTGAATACTAGACCCATGATACCGAATGGTGCACAGTTGATTACCCACTTAACTGCCTGAGATACTGCATCTGAAATGTCTGCGAATATCTTCTTAGTACCTTCAGCTGCCTTTCTCAAAGCGAAACCAAATATAAGTGCCCATGTTAATATACCTATGTAGTTTCCATTAACAATTGCATTTAGTGGATTGTCAACTATATTCATTAATAATGCCTTTAAAACTTCTGCAATTCCACCTGGTGCAGTTACATCTGTTGCTCCCTCTGCCAAGATTAGCTTAATTGGGAATGCAAAACTTGCAATTACTGCAATCAATGCTGCTGAGAATGTTCCTACTAGATATAAAACGATGATGCTCTTCATGTTTGTCTTTTGTCCTGACTGATGCTGACAGATAGCCGCAATAACCAAAACGAAAACCAATACTGGTGCAACTGCCTTCAGTCCACCAACGAATAATGTACCTAGCATTCCTATTGCTACTGCCTTTGGTGCTGCCACACCTAAGATAGCACCTAGAACCATACCAATGATGATACGCTTAACTAGACTTACGCTATTCCATTTTCTGAGTAAATCTCTCATAAACTCAAACCTCCTACTAATTTAGATAAAGCTATTATATAACAAAATATAGGAATAATCAAATATAAAAAAAGCGTTTTTCCTATATTTACAAGGAATTTATCCTTATTATTGAATGTAAATTAAGGAAAATAAGTTTAGAATTTAAATTTAATCAGAAAATAGACCTTTTAATTTTATATCAATTATCCCTTTATACCTTATTAGATATATTGTCTATGTTTTTTTCAATAAAACAATCTAGCTAGGTGATAGACCTAACTAGATTATTTTTACCTGCTTTTTTGCTTAGTTTATTCCTTTGTTTATAACTTAATAGGCTACTTTGTATATTACTCGCTTTTTTTCGTTTGATTTCTTGCTTCATTTCTTACCTTATTCCTATATCATCTTCTTTAGGTACTGGCCTGTATAGCTCTCTTCTACCTGGCAAATTTCTCTTGGGCTTCCACTTGCTATTATAGTACCTCCCCTATTACCACCCTCTGGTCCCAGGTCGATAATATGGTCTGAAGTCTTGATTACATCTAGGTTGTGTTCTATTACCACAATACTATTTCCAGTATCGGTTAGCCTCTGTAGGACCTCTATCAGTTTCCTTACATCCTCCGAATGCAGGCCTGTTGTAGGCTCATCTAGGATATAAAGGGTCTTGCCTGTAGGTCTCTTACTCAGCTCAGTAGCCAGCTTTATTCTCTGGGCCTCTCCACCGGATAGCTGGGTAGATGGCTGCCCTAGCTTTATATAAGATAGACCAACGTCCATCAAGGTTTCAAGCTTTCTCTTTATACTAGGTATATTCTCAAAAAATTCCAGGGCCTCTTCAACATTCATTTCCAGTACATCTGCTATGGACTTGTCCTTGTATTTAACCTGTAGGGTCTCCCTGTTGTATCTTTCACCCTTACATACCTCGCAAGGAACATAAACATCTGGCAGGAAGAACATCTCTATCTTTAGGATACCATCACCCTTGCAGGCCTCACACCTACCACCCTTGACATTGAAGCTAAATCTTCCCTTCTTATAGCCCCTAGCCTTGGCTTCATTGGTCGATGCAAAAAGGTCCCTAATCATATCAAATACACCTGTATAGGTAGCTGGGTTGGACCTAGGAGTCCTGCCTATTGGGCTTTGGTCTATATTTATAACCTTGTCTACATTTTCTATGCCTAGGATTTCCTTGTGCTTACCTGGTCTAACCCTAGACTTGTTAAGCTTCTTAGTCGTAGCCTTGTAGAGAATCTCATTTACCAGGGTTGACTTGCCTGATCCTGATACACCTGTTACGCATATAAACTTTCCCAGTGGGAACTTTACATTTATATTTTTTAGGTTATTTTCACTAGCCCCTCTTACCTCCAGGAAGAGACCATTACCCTTTCTTGTCTTTTCAGGAATAGGTATCTTAATCTCACCACTCAGGTACTTGCCAGTAATCGAATCCTTATTTTTTACAATCTGGTCTAGATTTCCCTCAGCAACTATCTCACCACCATGTATACCTGCACCAGGCCCTATGTCTACTATATAGTCTGCAGCCCTCATCGTGTCCTCATCATGTTCTACAACTATAAGGGTATTACCTAGGTCAGTTAGGTTCCTAAGTGTGGCAATCAATTTGTCATTGTCCCTTTGGTGAAGACCTATACTAGGCTCATCTAGAACATATAGGACACCCGTCAAGGCCGAGCCTATCTGGGTAGCCAGTCTAATTCTCTGGGCCTCGCCACCTGAAAGAGTTCCTGCCTTCCTTGATAGGGTAAGGTAGCCTAGGCCTACATTGTATAGGAAGGATGCCCTCTCCTTTATTTCCTTGACTATATCTTTAGCTATAACCTGGTCCTTCTGGCTCAATTCTAGGTTAGAAATATAGTCAATTAGTCCTTCAACAGATAGGTCCGTTACCTCCATTATATTCTTACCATTAACCCTTACTGCAAGTACCTCTGGCTTTAACCTTTGGCCATTACACTTAGGGCATGGATTTTCTGCAAAGAAGTCCTCTAACTTGTCCCTCATAAAGTCTGAGTTAGTTTCCCTATACCTCCTATCTATGTTGACAACTACACCCTCATAGTAGTTTTGGTAGGTCTTCATACCACTAAACTTTGAGTCGAACTCAAAGGTTAATAGGGTATTGTCCTTGCCATAAAGTAGCTCTTCAACAAAGTCATCTGGGAGGTCCTTAAATGGTGTATCTAGAGATACCCCATAGACCTTACATAGGGACTGGATCATCATAGAGTAGTAGGTATTGTCATTAAGTCCATTGCTCGACCATGCTGCAATAGCCCCCTGCTTAAGACTTAGGTCCCTATTGGGCACTATTAGGTCTACATCTACTTCCTTACTCTCACCTAGACCATTACACATATCACAGGCACCAAAGGGAGCATTGAAGGAGAACATCCTAGGAGATAGTTCCTCGATACCTATACCATGGTCAGGACAGGCAAACTTTGTAGAAAACATAGTTTCCTCTTCCTGCCTAATATCCTGGACTATTACCAGTCCATCAGACAATTTTACAGCAGCCTCGATTGAATCAGCCAACCTGGCCTCAATACCAGACTTTACTATTATCCTATCTACAACTATCTCTATGCTGTGTTTCTTATTCTTTTCCAGGTCTATATCATCATTTATATCATAGTTTTCCCCATCTATCCTTACCCTGACATAGCCCTCTTTTCTAATGTAGTCTAGGGTCTTCTTATGGCTACCCTTCTGGCCCCTAATTATCGGAGACAAAATTTGAAGTCTACTAGACTCCTCATATTCCATAACCCTATCAACTATTTCCTGTATGGTCATCTGGCTGATCAGCTTGCCACACTGGGGACAATGGACCTTGCCCACCCTAGCAAATAGGAGTCTTAGGTAGTCATATATTTCTGTGACTGTACCCACAGTTGACCTAGGATTCTTGGATGTAGTCTTCTGGTCTATAGAAATAGCCGGAGAAAGGCCATCTATATAGTCAACACTAGGCTTGTCCATCTGACCAAGGAACTGTCTGGCATATGAAGATAAGCTCTCTACATACCTTCTCTGGCCCTCAGCATATATGGTATCAAAGGCAAGAGATGACTTGCCCGATCCTGATAGGCCTGTAAATACTATAAATTTATTTCTTGGTAGGTCAAGGTCAACAGCCTTTAGGTTGTTTTCCCTGGCCCCCTTTATTCTTATGTATTCGTTCAAAATCTTCCCCTTCCTGACTTATTTTATTATTAGGTCCTCAGTAAGTATCTTTGGTACATGGTGGACTTGGTCCTTGTCCCTATAGTACTTACTGTCTTCCCCTAGGCGGATATCATCTATTACAACTTCCTCCAAAGGATAACCTACTGACACAACTAGTAGTAGGTTTAGGTTGTCATCAAGACCTAGGGCTTCCTTTATTTCCTTTTCCTTGTAGGCTTTAAATATACATACTGCCTTGCCCTCAGCCCTTGCACCCAGGGCTATCGTCTGGCCAGCTATACCTATATCCTCTGTCATAGCCCTACCATCATTTTCATCAAATACTAAGATATAACCGCCTGGTCTCTCTCCTTCAATAGGTCCATCCCAATCCTTCAAAAAGCCTGCCCAAAATATATTTGCAAATATCTTGGCATTAGTCTCTTCATCAGCAGATAGGAAAAACCTTAGGGCCTGTTTATTTTTGCCACATGGCGCATACCTTACCAGGTCTACAAGATCTAGTAGGTCTTGTCTAGTGATAGACTTTGTACCATCATATCTTCTACAAGTCCTGTTTGATTTTACTAATTCTTTGAAATTCATGGTATTACCACCTTTCCATTTTACATAATTATCTTTATAATTTTACTACTTTTTATTACTAGTTATTTATAGCCTATCTGGAATTTGTAATTTTAAGTCTTTTGTATGGTGTCTTGATATAGGTAATGGTTAGAGCTTTTTCTCCAAAATCATAATCTTGTCTCTAAGTTCAGCAGCCTTTTCAAACTCTAGATTTTCAGCAGCAGCCATCATTTCTGATTTTAGAACTATTATAGCCTGGCTAATTTCAGCCTCATCCTTTAGGTTCCTTACATCATTTACATCATATGACTCTACTTCTTCAGCTATCCTTGTAGCCTCTATACTGTCCCTTACACCCTTTTGAATTGTCTTAGGAACAATACCGTGCTTTTCATTATAGGCCATCTGGATAGACCTTCTTCTTTCAGTTTCACTGATGGCCCTCTGCATAGAGTCGGTTACCCTATCAGCATACATGATGACCCTTCCGTTTGCATTTCTTGCAGCACGACCAATGGTCTGTATCATAGATGTTTCTGACCTTAGGAAGCCCTCCTTGTCAGCATCTAATATGGCTACAAGTGACACCTCAGGTATATCTAGTCCCTCTCTCAAGAGGTTGATACCGACCAAGACATCAAACTTGCCTAGCCTTAGGTCCCTGATTATTTCAGTCCTCTCAAGGGTTACTATATCTGAGTGCATATACTTTACCTTGATACCAGCCTCTAGTAGGTACTTTGTTAGGTCTTCACTCATCTTCTTGGTAAGGGTAGTTATTAAGACTCTTTCGCCCTTTTCAACATTTTTATTTATTTCTACTATAAGGTCATCTATTTGGTTTTCAACCGGTCTTACGCTTATAGTTGGGTCCAAGAGACCTGTAGGCCTAATTATCTGCTCTGCAAACACTTCGGTATGCTCCATTTCATATGGCCCAGGTGTAGCAGTCGTGAATAGGACCTGGTGTATATTAGATTCGAACTCCTCAAAGTTAAGTGGCCTATTGTCGTAGGCTGACTCTAACCTAAAGCCGTTTTCTATAAGGGACTTCTTTCTAGACCTATCCCCTGCGTACATACCCCTGACCTGGGGAATGGTTACGTGGGATTCGTCTACTATTATAAGGTAGTCCTCTGGGAAGAAGTCCATTAGTGTATAGGGCTTTTCTCCCTTTGCCCTGCCTGTTATATGCCTAGAGTAATTTTCTATTCCCTGACAAAATCCAATTTCCCTAAGCATCTCTATGTCGTACTTGGTCCTCTGCTCTATCCTCTGGGCCTCAAGTAGCTTGTCCTGGGCCTTAAAGTCCTTTATAGCCTGGTCTAACTCCTCTTCTATAGACCCAATTGCTCTTTCTATTCTTTCAGGCGTAGTCACATAGTGGGATGCTGGGAATATTACCACATGATTTCTTTGACCAACTACCTTACCTGTAAGATAATCTATTTCTGTAATCCTGTCTATTTCATCACCAAAAAACTCTATCCTAATGGCCTTTTCATCATTGCTGGCTGGAAATATTTCTAAAATGTCCCCCCTGACCCTAAAGGTACCCCTGATAAAGTTTACATCATTTCTTTCATACTGGATTTCCACCAACCTCTTGATTATGTCATCCCTGTCCCTAACCATGCCAGGTCTTAGTGACAGCATCAGCTCCTTGTAGTCTTTAGGATCACCCAAGCCATAAATACAAGAAACGGATGATATTATAATTGTATCATTTCTTTCTAAGATAGCGGCTGTGGCTGAATGCCTTAGCTTGTCTATTTCATCATTTATGCTGGCATCTTTTTCTATATAGGTATCACTGTGGGCAACATAGGCCTCTGGTTGATAGTAGTCATAGTATGAAACAAAGTATTCAACAGCATTTTCAGGGAAAAACTCTTTGAACTCACTATAGAGCTGGGCAGCCAGGGTCTTGTTGTGGGCAAGAACAAGGGTAGGTTTTTTCACTCGCTGTATTATATTTGCCATAGCAAAGGTCTTACCAGACCCTGTTACACCTACTAGGGTCTGGTACTTATTGCCTTCTTCTATGGATTGAGCTATCCTATCTATGGCTTCAGGTTGGTCTCCTGTCGGCACATAGTCAGATACTAACTTAAAATCCATCTTGTGCATCTCCTGTCTATCTACTTATTTATATAAGCTATTATTTTCTCTGCTGCGGCCTTTGCCTCTGCATCTCCAATTTCAAAATCATATTCCTTGGCCCAGTCAGTAAAGACATATAAGCATTCCTGACCATCCTTAACCCTGAATTGAATTTTTTTGATATCAGCCAAAGGTATATCCAGCTTTGTAACCTTTTTAGGTAGGCCTCCATGTAGGCTCTTCCTGCTATATTCAGCAAAAAAGGTTTTGTCTGTAAGGTAAATAGTGTATACATCTGGCTCAAGTCCAGAAGTCTTGTTATGTCCTAGTAGACAATTGGCTACCATATTTGTACCCTGCTTTTCTAGGCTCAATCTTCTCTTAGTTTTAAAGGATACCAAAACCCTTTCATTGTTAAATACGTCTGTCATGATAATACCTCCTCTAAAGTTACCCGCTATAGCTAGTCCAAATGTTTAATCTAAATAAGTACATAGAAATATATAATTCCAGAGGCTAGCTATGAGGCAAGGTAAGAATATTAAATAAAAATCATAGCAATACAAAGCAAAGTAGGTTTACTTCGTACTACTATTATATCACTTTAATAGATATTAAGATATAACTATATACGGTGGTAATTTATAAATTTTACTACTTGTATTATATTTTTTTATAATGTAAAATCGTATTAAGATTATATTTTAAATCGGATAATTTGAACAAAAATCAATATATGATCTTTACATATATTATACAAGCTAAAGGAGGACACATGAATAGCATAAATTTTAAGAGAAGAATTACATTTGTCAGCCTAGTCTTCGGTCTAACCGCCCTGGTTGTCCTAAATATAAAGGATATATATTCCATTTTGGACAAGATACTTACAGTGCTTAGCCCAATACTACTAGGATGCTTTTTTGCTTTTATATTGAATATTATCGTAGAAAATGTTGAAAAGAGACTACTGGACAAGCTGGATATAAAGCTAGTACAAAAGCTTAAGAGGCCCATATCAATACTTTTGGCCCTAGCCTTTTTTGTAATTATCATACTTCTGGTATCTAGGATTATAATACCTCAGATATCTAAGTTTATGGTGATGTTCACTAATGACTTCCCGAATATATACAAGGCAGTAATTAATTTCTTGTCTGGCCTATCCAAGGACTTCCCTTCAGTTCAGGCCAAGCTACAGGCTAGTAATTTAGATGCATCAAGTATCTTAAAGAAACTGGTAAGCCTGTCTACTACTTGGGCTGGTGGCTTAATAAGTATTATAAATTCAGTATTCAGCCTTATAACAAATATTATAATTGCCTTCATTATAGCCATATATATCTTGGCTAGTAAGGAGGGTCTAAAGAGGCAGTTTACTAGATTGTTTGCTACATTTGTACCCCAGGCAATACTAGATAGATTTTACTACCTTCTTAGGGTTACTAACCAGACTTTTAATGCCTTCTTTGTGGGTCAGTTTTTAGAGGCAATAATACTTGGAGTCCTATGCTCTGTAGGTCTTCTAATATTTGGATTTCCTTATGCCTTCATGATAGGTTCAGTTGTCGGTGTAACAGCCTTAATACCAATGGTAGGTGCCTACTTAGGCGGACTTTTTGGCTTCCTGATGATCCTATCTGTGAACCCTGTCAGGGCCATCGCCTTCATAGTATTCCTAATAGTCCTACAGCAGCTAGAGGGCAACCTAATCTACCCTAGAGTTGTGGGCTCTTCTATAGGCCTACCTGGAATATGGGTATTTGTAGCAATCATAATCAGTGGTGGCTTATTTGGTATCTCAGGTATCATACTTGGTGTTCCTATAATAGCCAGCATATACAAGATTCTTAAGGAATATGTAAACAAGCACCACGATGCGCTTGAGTGAAAATAGAGATAAAAAGGTGCAGACCGAGTCCTCATTTGACTTGTCTGCACCTTTTATATTATTTATCTTCAGTTTATTTTTAAAATTATCTAGGAACTTGGTACTAGCTATTTGCTCTGTACTTATAGGTTTAAATCCTCTATCCTACCATGCTTTTCATAGCGTGTTAACCTGTGAACCTTGTTGTCTTCATCAACGAAAACTACTCTAGGCTTGTGGTCCTTGGCCTCCTCGTAGTCGCATGCACAGTAGGCCATTACAATCACCTTGTCACCCACACTTACACACCTAGCTGCAGCACCATTTAGGCAAATTATACCACTGCCTCTTTCTCCACTTATTGTATAGGTTTCAAACCTACTTCCGTTGTCTATATCGACGATTTGAACCTTCTGGTACTCTCTTATACCTGCCGCATCCAGCAGGTCTTCATCTACAGTTATACTCCCTACATAATTTAACTCTGCCTGAGTAACTGTAGCCCTGTGGATTTTACCACATAACATATCTACCTTCATTGATATTTCCCCCTTAATTTTACTGAGATCCTGAGTCTCATTTTTTAAATATAAGCTCTCCAATAAAATCACAAATAAACCGGTTTGTGAGTATAGATTCACTTGAATTCTATCTACCAGTACATCTTATCACAAATGTAGTATCAATACAAGCTACATAAAAACCATTCCTACTTTGTAAATTACACCAATAGGGCTACACCAACTACTGACATAACTGCACCTAAGACCTCATACTTGCTTACCTTCTGCTTATAGCAAAAGAACATTATAGGTATTATCATGACAGGAGACATGGTCATAAGAGTTGATGCTACGGCAGCCTTTGTGTACTTAATAGCAAACATTGATAGGACAACTCCTATAGTAGTACCTATTAAGGCATTACCAAGCGTTACCTCTATACCCTGCCTTGATGTAAATAACCTCTTAACATCTGGCCACCCCTTAGTTAGGCTACACATTACCAAAATACCTACTAGACCTCCCAAGAGTCTAATTTCTGTAGCTGGTAGGGCTGGTATATTTTCTAGACCTGCCTTGCTAAATAAAACACCCAGGGCCTGGCCGACTGATGCCAAGAAGGCAAAAATAAGCCCCTTTGGATCTCCCTTTACCTTTAGGTTAGATGATCCTCCCTTGGCTATAACCAGCATTATTGCCCCAATTACAATCAGCATACCTACTATATTTCTAGGACTTAGTCTTTCTCCAAAGAATATCCTACCCAGTATAGCTGTTAAAACTGGTGATATAGTATATATAAGTAGGGTAATCTGAGCCCCTATCCTGGTAAAGGCACTCATCAAGAAGGAATCACCCAGAGAAAATCCAATCAAACCAGACATGGCAAGGAAAAAGGCCCCCCTAAAACTAAGGTCGGTTGATAAGCTTGACCTGTTAAATAATACTATTATAAGGCCTATTGCCAGGAAGGCAACTATCTGCCTTGCAACATTCATAGCTACTGCAGAAAAGCCTACTCCCTTTTTTTCTACTATTGTACTACTGACAGTCCAACAAAAAGATGCCATCAGGGCTGTTATTTCACCAATAAACATATATCTCTCCTTTAATCTAAAATACTTATTTACAGACTTAATATATCTATTATTGAATTCCACTTTATTCTTTAATAAATTAATCCATATTTATTATATCTTTTTTGGACCATTTAGGCAATAAGCTTTCTTGTACAAGAAAATAAAAAAAGTGTCCACATAAAATGCCGACACTTTTTTATATCAAGTATTAATTTTCTAACTTAAATCTCTTGGTTAATACAAGGATTACTTGTATTCAGCCATCAACTTTTCAAATACTGCTAGTGATTTTTCACACTTTTCAGTTTCAACACAGTAAGATAATCTCATGTGAGCCTTTGAACCGAATCCTGTTCCAGGAACTACTAGCATATCGTGAGCCTTAGCCTTTTCAGAGAACTTTTCAGAATCTCCATCTGGAGCTTCTATGAATAGGTAGAATGCACCAGCTGGCTTAGCAACCTTGTATCCTAACTTAGTTAAACCATCATATAGAAGGTCTCTGTTCTTCTTGTATGCTTCTACGTTTGGTGGTACGCTTACACATCTTTCAACTACAAGCTGGAATAGTGTTGGTGCACAAACATAACCAAGAACTCTTGCTGCTCCACCTACTGCTGCCATAAGTAATTCATCATCTACTTCGTTTGGAACTAGGATATAACCAATTCTTTCACCTGGTAGAGATAGAGACTTAGACCAAGAATAACAGATTACTGTATTCTTGTATAGGTTTGGTATAAATGGAACTTCAAGACCATCTATAAGAACTAATTCTCTGTATGGTTCATCAGCTATGATGTATATTGGATGACCATATTCTTTTTCCTTAGCTTCTAATAATTCAACTAGAGCCTTAACTTCATCTAGTGTATAGATAACACCTGATGGATTGTTAGGAGAGTTAACTATTATTGCCTTAGTGTTAGGAGTTATAGCTGCCTTTACACCTTCTATATTTAACTGCATGTCGTCCTTGCAAGGTACTAGAACCTGCTTACCACCCTGACCATTGATGAATACTGTGTATTCTGGGAAGAATGGAGCTAAAACCATTATTTCATCATCAGCAGATGAGATTAAAGCCTTAAGAGTGATGTTTAGAGATGCAGCAGCACCACAAGTCATGAATAAGTTGTCCTTAGTATACTTAGTTCCAAATCTCTTGTTTAGGTCATCAGCTATAGCTGTTCTACAACCATCATGACCAGCACCTGAAGAATAAGAATGGTATACCTTTGGCTCATAAGTCTTTATTATATCTACTATTGCATCCTGTACTTCCTTTGGAGCTGGAACTGAAGGGTTACCTATTGAAAAGTCTAATACGTTTTCAGCACCTATTTCAGCTGCTCTCATAGCACCGAATCCTGCTAATTCTCTGATTATTGATTTTGCTGTACCTAATTTTACCATTTCCTGAGAAATCATAATAATTACCTCCTAATTAATGTTAGAAATCTTTTTTGAAAATTACTATATTTAATACTTGATTCCTCCAGGAGCTAACCCAGAGGAATCAAGCTTAAAGTCATATGCATTTTTTATAATTGCTTAATTCGCTCGATGAATATCAATACAAATTAATCTAGTGGATCATTTATTGTCTTACCAACCTTTGCTACAGCACTTATTAGTGTAAGTACTATTGAGCAAACAAGAGCTGGAACAACCCATTCGAATCCGTATGTACCTAGTGGTAATGAAGCACAAGCCTTAGCAGCACCTGCAAGAAGGTTTCCACCTCTCATGATTGAAGCAAGGTTTATACTTTCGATTAAAGCTACTGCGAATGCACCTATAACAGCACCTGTATAAGTCCAGTTGTACTTGATCTGCTTGTCAAATATAGACATGAATATAAGTACTATGATAACTGGGTATATAGCTGATAGTATTGGAACTGCTATTGCTATAAGACCGTCAACACCGATTAGTGAAAGAACGAAAGCTATAGCAACACATACGCAAACTATCTGCTTATACTTTAACTTACCACCTGAAATAGTTTCAAAGTAGTTACCACAAGTTGAGCTTAGTCCTGTTGAAGTTGTTAAACAAGCAAGAGCAACAGCTATACCCATGAATACCTTACCAACGTTACCTAGCATTAATTCAACCATACCTATAAGTAATACAGTTCTTTCAGTTTCACCATTGAAGTGTCCACCAACTGTAGCACCTGCATAAGTTAAACCACCGTAAACTAGAGCCAGTAGTATGAATGCAACTATACCAACCTGAACACTTACCTTGAACTGAACTTCCTTGTCATGGTATCCACGTCTTATAAGATCACTTATAACGATACCAGCCATTAGAGGAGAACCAAGAGCATCCATTGTCTGGTAACCTTCCTTAAATGACATTGTAAATAGTCCTGATACATCTGTTGTAACCTTAGCATCTGGTGGGTTAATTATAGCTATAACCACGATAATCGCCAAGATTATCAAAAGAGCTGGTGTAAGATACTGACCTATGAAGTCGATAACCTTACCAGGGTTTAATGTGATGTAAAGTGTTAAACCAAAGAATACTATTGCAGTAGCCCAAATTGGAACTGATGGGAACAATGGTCTAATAAATATTTCATGTGTTGTAGCACCTGTTCTTGGAACTGCGAAGAAAGGTCCAATTGTCAATATTGCAATCGTACCAACCAATTTAGCAAACTTAGGACTAACTCTCTTACCTAGATCGTCTGCTCTACCACCTAATCTAGCTGTAACGATAACACCTAGTATAGGTAAAACCGGGTCTGAAATCAAGAATCCAATCATAGCTGTGAACCATCTATCACCAGCTAGAACACCAAGGTGTGGTGGGAATATCAAGTTACCAGCACCAAAGAAAATTGCAAATAATGCAAAACCACAAACGATAACGTCTTTTCTTTTAATTTCCATACTCATTCACCTTCTAAAATAGATTTGCCATATAGGCTTAGTCATTAAAGACCATTAACTACGTTATTTGGTCTTTCTCCATTCATAACCTTAACCATGTCTGCATATGACCATTCTGACATTCTTATGAACGCATCATCAGTTGTACCTGCTATATGAGGAGTAATTGATAATCTAGCCTTACCAGCCTCAGTTAGGTTAAATAAAGGATGATCCGCACTTGGTGGTTCTGGAGCTATAACATCTAGTCCTGCAAAGATTCTACCGTTGTTTAGAGCCTCTGCTAGGTCTTCGTTGTTAACTATTTCTCCTCTTGCAACGTTGATTATTACTGCATCCTGCTTCATCTGCGCTATAGTTTCCTTACGAACCATGTTTCTAGTAGTATCTAGAACTGGAACGTGGTAAGAAATTATGTCACACTGAGCAAGTATTTCCTCGTATGTACAGAAAGTAAGATCATTTTCTTTTTCATAGTCTTCAGAAGCTCTGAACACATCATAATAAAGAATCTTGCATCCAAATGCCTTAAGCATTCTAACAGCCGCCTTACCTATAGCACCTAGACCTACAAGTCCTATTACTCTTGAGCTCAATTCGCTCTGACCCTTAACTTGATATTCTCTGAAGCTTTCATTAAATCCGTCAACACCCTTAGCTTTTATCTTTGCATCTGCTTCTGGCATTCTTCTTAAAGAAGTTATCATATGTCCAAGAGCTAATTCTGCAACTGGTACTGCGTTAACGGCCCTATTATTGCAAACATAAATACCCTTTTCCTTGGCTGCTTCTAAGTCTATCTTGTCGAAGCCAACACCTAATGAATGAATAAGCTTACAATTATCAAGCTGTTCTATTACTTCTCTTCTGAAATGATCAACTGGACCACAGAAAACTATGTCTGCATCCTTACACTGTTCAACTAGTTCCTCATCTGAACAAGGATAGTTGATATACTGGAAATCCCAACCTTCTGGCTTTTTAACGCCGAATCTTTCAATAATATTTTTGTTACAAGTTACTCTAACCTTAACCATTAATTTGCCTCCCTAACTCTAGCTAATAAGCATTCGTATAATAAAAATTTTAAATAAATTTAAACAATCCGTTATTTATTTAACCAATGTGTTTAAATTTTTTAGACATACTTGTTAGATTTACTACAGTAATGTCTATTTTTAAACAAATTGTACTCTATACCTAGGGAGAAGTGCAAATCCCTAGGTATATTATACAATAAGTTTTTGTATTTTACTACAGAAATTTTATATTCACAGTATTATCTAAACAACTTTTTTAAAAAATCTGTTGAAATAAATTTTCTTTTCCGTTAATAAAATTACATATTCGCCTTTTCAGCCTTTAATGCTCTAACCTTATCTATTAGTATTGGCATTATCTTGTGTAAGTCACCAACTACACCTAAGTCAGCTACGTCGAATATAGGAGCCTGAGCATCCTTGTTTATAGCTACGATAAATTCAGAATCTTCCATACCAGCTAAGTGCTGTATAGCTCCTGATATACCACAAGCCATGTATAGGTCTGGTCTAACTGTCTTACCAGTCTGTCCAACCTGTCTTTCTCTACCGATCCAACCAGCATCTACGTTAGCTCTTGAAGAAGTAACTAGACCGCCTAGTTCGTCAGCTAATTCCTTTAATACATCAAAGTATTCTGCATTACCGATACCTCTACCACCAGAAACTAGAACCTTAGCTTCTGTGATATCAACCTTAGCATGCTTTTCCTTGATTACTTCTCTAATCTTGATGTTCATATCAGCATCAGTGAATTCAACCTTGAATAGTTCAACTTCACCAGTTCTAGAAGTGTCTGTAGGAAGGGCCTGCATAACACCTGGTCTTACAGTTGCCATCTGTGGTCTGAATTCCTTACAAACTATCGTAGCCATGATGTTACCACCGAAAGCTGGTCTAGTCATAAGTAATAACTTAGTTTCTGGATCTATTTCTAGCTTAGTACAGTCAGCTGTTAATCCTGTATGTACTCTTGCAGATACTCTAGGAGCCAAGTCTCTACCTATTGAAGTAGCACCGTAAAGTACTATTTCTGGCTTCTTAGCTTCTACTATTGCGTTTAATGCCTTAGTATATGGTTCAGTTGCATAGTGCTCCAAGATTGGGTCTTCTACACATATAACTTTGTTTGCTCCGTGGTGGATTAGGTTTTCAGCTAATCCCTTTACTTCTTTTCCTAGTAAAACTGCAACTACTTCCTGTCCTAGGTCAGCTGCCAATTTACTTGCTATACCGATAAGCTCGATGCCTACTTTTTGAACGACACCGTCTACCTGTTCAACTACTACATAAATATCCTTGTTCATTAGGTAATCTTCCTTTCAAATCATTATTTTTTTATAATTGTAATTCTCTAGTATCTTATATAAAATACTTTTCCTGTAACTTAGCAAGAATTGCATCAGCTGCTTCTTCTGGAGTTAATCCTTCTAGCTTAACGCCTTTGCCCTTAGCCTGCTTTGTAAATGACTTTTTAACGTTTGTAGGTGAACCCTTTAAACCGATATTTGAAAGATCTAGTTTGTCTTCAATGTCCTTCAATCCCCAAACCTTCATTTCCTTCTGATAAGCATCGAATATTCCGCCTACTGTCATGTATCTTGGGTCTATTTCTTCGCTTAGTGTAGTAATTAGGCAAGGTGGCTTTATTTCAACTATGTGATATCTATCTTCGAACTGTCTTCTAACGATGAACTTGTCACCTTCAACCTTTAGTTCTTCACAGTAAGATACCTGAGGTATTCCAAGATGCTCAGCGATCTGTGGACCAACCTGTGCTGTGTCACCGTCTATAGCCTGTCTACCTGCTATTATTATATCGTAATCAATGTTTCTAAGTGCACCAGCTATTGTTGAAGATGTCGCCCATGTATCTGCTCCACCGAAAGCTCTGTCAGTTACTAGAACTGCATCATCTGCTCCCATTGCTAATGCTTCTCTAAGTGCAACTTCTGCCTGTGGAGGTCCCATTGATACTACTGTTAAAGTAGATCCTGGAACTGATTCCTTGATCTGAAGTGCTAGTTCAAGACCTGCCTTATCGTCAGGGTTTATGATACTAGGTACACCATCACGGATCAAAGTATTCTTTACAGGGTCAAGTTTTACCTCTGTTGTATCTGGTACTTGTTTTATGCAAGCTACAATTTTCATCTATATATACCTCCCCTTATTTCAATAAGCTTGATGCTATAACCATCTTCTGAACTTCAGATGTTCCTTCGTAAAGTGAAGTTACTCTGATGTCTCTGTACATTCTTTCAACTGGATATTCCTTAATGTAACCATATCCACCATGAATCTGTAATGCTTTGTCAATTATCCATTTTGCTTCTTCTGTAGCGAATAATTTAGCCATTGAAGCTTCCTTATCAGCTGCTTGTCCTAAATCCATCTTATAAGCAGCATCATAAACAAGGTGACGCATAGCTGCTAACTTTGTTTCCATCTCTGCTAGTATGAACTGAGTATTCTGGAACTGAGCTAGTGACTTACCGAACTGGTGTCTAGACTTAGCGTACTTAACTGCTTCTTCCATAGCACCCTGTGCAAGTCCTAGAGCCTGGCTAGCGATACCTAATCTACCAACGCTTAGAGTCTTCATTGCGTTGATGAATCCCTTACCTTCTCTACCTAACATACAATCCTTAGATACTCTAACATTTTCAAGAACAACATCACTAGTTGGGCAACCAATCATACCCATCTTGTTTTCTGCCTTACCAAAAGATACGCCTTCTAGCTTAGAGTCTACTACGAAAGTAGATATACCCTTAACGCCTAATTCTGGATTAGTCTTAGCGAAAACTATTACATAATCAGATACGGGAGCACCAGTTATGAAAGTTTTTCTTCCGTTTAGGATGTAGTCATCACCATCTTTTTCAGCAGTTGTCAATATAGACGCTGCGTCTGAACCAGCTCCTGGCTCAGTAAGACCGAATGCGAATAACTTTTCGCCTGTAACCATTGGTCTAAGATACTGTTCCTTCTGCTCTTCAGTACCATCTCTTAGTATTGGAGTTGACTGTAGAGAGTTTGGAGATGATATCCATATAGTAGATACACCAGATGCCTTAGCTAATTCTTCCATAACTATTGCATATGAACGGTGGTCTCCACCTGAACCTCCATAAGCCTTTGGTATCTTAATACCTAAAAATCCAGCTTTAGCCATTTTTTGATAAATTTCCATAGGGAAATCGCCAGTTTCATCAACTTCTTCTGCAGTTGGTTTAATTTCATTTTCAGCGAATTCCTTAGCTAGCTGACGAACTAATTCATGTTCTTTTTCGAAAATCATAGATTGCCTCCTTAAAATTTTAATTTTTTAAATTAAATCATATCAGCGAAAGTCTGTAATGCTGTTTTCGCCTGTTCGAAGTTAGTCATTTGCTGGTCTACCTCAACTAGTATATGCATGATACCTGCATTTTCTAATTCTTTTCTGATGATTGGATAATCGAATTCATCAGAATCACTAAACTTAGTCATTAGGTAGATAACACCATCTGCCTGGTGCTTCTTAACCTTGTCAATTATTATCTGTCCCCTAAGTTTTTCTGGGTCATACAACAAAGTACTTCCTTCTATATCTGAAATCCACTTAGATAAGGCTCTAACTGGATTACCAGTACCTTCATCAACTAGATAGTCAAACTGTCCTGATTCATGGTTGACATTGTCATCAACTATACCAAGCTTGTACTCATCTAGTATTTCTAGCATACCTGGGCTGTTTGCAAGAATACCAGTAGTTACTATCTTCTTGCCAGCAAATTTTTCTTCAGGTATCGCCCTTAATTCTTTATTTAATTCTTCTAAAATAGCTAAATGCTCTGCCTTGTCAAACAAGAAGGCACTTGTCATTACTCTAGCTCTTAGGCTAGGTGTAATTGTGTTTAGGTGACTAGCTGCTAGAGAACTGAATTCCTGCATTGCCTTTCTGTGCTTGTTGTAAAGTACTATAGCCTCTTCAACCTTAGCATCTTCTATCTTGCAACCAGCTATTTCCTCTAACTGTTCTCTTAGCTTGATGTACTGCTTTTCATTGTAAGTAATACCAGCTTCGATTTTTCTGTTCTGTCCGTAGCCTATATAAAGGGCTGGAACCTGCTTTATAGCTCTCTTCCAGTTCTGGCTAAGACCCTTTAGACCATCGCTTAGTCCTGGTATGATCATACCTGACATCTTGTCAAGCTTACCTTCAAGACCTAGGTCCATTAATCTTAGGATTATAGCTGCGTAGAATGCTGGGAAGTATTCCTTTGATAGACCTACTTCACCTTCTGCACCCCATACACCTATTGGTACCATGCCTGCAGCATATACTAATTCTTCTGGTGTATAAACCGGTGCACAACCTATAACCTTCTTACCTTCAGAAACATACTTGTCTACCTGTTCTAAAAGGTCTACATCAAGTTTACCTAACAATACATCTATATTACTCATATTAGTGCGCCTCCTTCATCTTTGCAGCTTTATTAGCTTCCATTAGTTCTATAAGACCCTGTACTCTAGTATCATACTGAGCTTCAGAGAAGTTTCTTGGATCCGCCTGGTCACCATCGAATGTTGCTGTTGGTATACCTGTCTTTTCTCTTATATCTCTTTCCATCTCGTACATGATACCTGACCACTGCTTACAGCTTCTATTGATGTGGATTAACATACCATCTATATTGTTTTCTTCAATTACCTTTAGTCTCATATCAGTTGCTCTTTCGTATGAAATAGCATTTGGAGTTCCGCAGTAAGCCTGCATTAACTGATATGTATTGTCATAGATATATCCGAAAGCATCTGCATAAACTGTACCACAGACATTAACACCAGCATCCTTAAGCTGCTTGAATGTATGTCTTAGGTGTGGCCAACATGCTATACCTTCGAATAATACTCTGAACTTTTCTTCGCCCTTAAATGTTGACTTACCAGTTCTTACATTTTCGTCGAATTCTTCAGCTAGCTTTTCGAATGCCAAAGCTGATTCTAACTTGCCTCTTGCACAAACCGCAACTGCCATGTGGTTGAATACATCAAAACCTGAGAAAGGTGATGGTGTATACTTAGCATATCCTGTAGCCTTTAACCAAGCTCTACCTGTTCTCTGAGATATCTCCATAACCTCTTCAAATTTCTTTTCATCCCACTTCTTGCCAGTTAAGTCTTCTAGCTGTTTGATAGCATGATCAAACTGACCCTTTAGGTATTCAACTCTGTCGTCACCTGCTTCATAGTCATTGTTGTAAGGAACGTCTATTAAAATTAAAGGTATATTCAATTCTTTAGCTATATTTTCGTACCACTTGATCATACAGTTACAAATATTGTTACAGCAAGCAACGAAGTCTGGCTGTGGCATATTTAACTCTGGAGCATCCTTAACGCCCATGTATGCCAAAGATATTCTAGCATAAGCACAGATGTCATTTGAATATCCTTCATTTTCAGCTATTTCACACATTCTCTGTCCGCCACCCTTAGCAGATATAGCAGCAGCCTGGTTTTCTGGATAAACAACCTTTATATCCATAGTTTCAAAGATTTCCTGTGGGAAGTTAGATGCACACCATCCAACTAATTCACCATTATTCTTTGCCTCCCAAGCGTCATTATAGTGCTTTGCAACAATTTCTCCTAACAATACTTTTGCTGGCTTTTCTTCTACCATTCCTGTATTACTCATGATAAGCTCCTTTCTCGTCTAGGCTATATATTAAAGTTCCTAGACAAACTCCCATATCTTATTAATTGTTATTTATCTATTACTTGTTTTCGTCTTCCCAAACAAATAATGTCTTGTCTTCTAACATTGCATTGATTTCAGCATCTGAGTAGCCAAGTTCCTTCATTACTTCAACACCGTGTTCACCTATGAATGGCCCTCTGTTATATGGAGTAGGTCCCATTTCCTGGTACTTAACTGGGTGCTTACAAAGGATTCTTTCTCCCTTTGGATACTTCATCTTGTAGAAGCAGTCATTTGCCCATGCCTGTTCGTCTTCTAATAACTCTTCCCAAGTCTTAGCTAGTGCGAATGGAATATCAGCTGCTGTAAGTATTGGTGCCCATTCTGCATAAGTCTTTTCACCAAATCTAGCCATCGCTCTGTCATATACTTCTGTTCCTAGGTTGTTAGCTATTACGTTCTGAACTGGGAAGAATCTATCATCATTCACCATTTCATCAAGACCTAAAGCTGTAAAGAACTTCTTGAAGTATGTATTGTAGTCAGGCATACAAGTCTGAACATATCTTCCATCCTTAGTTAACCAAGCAGCATTAACTGGGTTGTTAGCTTCTCTGATGTTGATTGGATATGTTGCACCATAATCCTTGTACTGAGCAGCCTGAATCATCATACCCATGTTGAATATAGCTGATTCGAACAAACTTGTTTCAACCTTTTCACCTTCACCTGTTAATTTAGCATGATATAATGCAGCTAGTACACCAGCAGCAAGGTTTATACCAACATTGTGGTCACCTATACCCGGAACAACGTTCATAGGAACATCTGACTTCTGTCTTAAGTTTTCAAGATATCCACCTCTTGCAAAGAATGCAGTGAAGTCGAATCCTGGTAGGTCTTTGTCCGGACCATATTCACCATAACCAGTACACATAGCGTATACTAGACTTGGATATTTAACCTTTAGAGTTTCATAGTCAAGACCTGCTCTCTGTAGAGCCTGAACTCTCCAGTTAGTTATAAGGATGTCAGCCTCATCAAGTAGCTTGAAGAAAGCTTCCTTACCCTTAGGATCCTTCATATTTAGAGATATACACCTCTTATTAGCGTTTTCTAACTCCCATGTAGTATTCTCATACATATCTAGAGGTCTACCTTCTGTTGGGGCAGTATACCTAAGTGGATCACCCTTTGCACTTTCTACTTTTATAACATCTGCTCCTAAGTCAGCTAGGAACCTTCCTGTTGTAGCAGCTGCTATAAAGTTAGCAAGTTCAACAACTTTGACACCTTCTAATGGTTTCTTTCTTGTACTCATTACAAATACCTCCTACTAAATAACATTTAATGATTACCAATTACTTATTAGTCTCATAGGTAGCTTTCCATACCTATAATCATTTTATATTTTAAATTTAATTTAAAAACAAAAGTATATTTTGGTATTCAAAAGGCTTTCCTCATTTCCGAGGCAACCCTTTGCCAAACACATAAAAATTACATAAAATAAAATATTTTGCATTAATATCAAATATTTATTTCGCATATACTATTTTTTAATTTCTTTATTAAAATAGTTTTAGGTTAAATGCCATATTTTTTAATTTTAGTCTACTTGTATACTAGGCATTGACAATACTTTATCATATTTTTTAACCATTGTAAATACTTTTTTAAGATAATACCTGCCACCCGCTTAAGATGGATAGCACACTACTTCATAAGCTTTACATAATCCTGGTCTGCACCCTTGAAGTATGAAATATATTCGGGGTCTAGACTAGCTATACCTGACACTGTATCAATGTGGTTAGTCATACATCTTAGGGCTCTTTCAGTATCGTTTGCCTTAATGGCCTCAAGAATACTCTTGTGCTCATCTATAAGCTTGCTCAACTTATAGCCTGACTTAATATAGACATTCCTCCACCTACTTATATGTAGTAAATGGTCATTAATCAGCGGCAAAATAGCATTATTCTCAACACTCATGATAATATAATTGTGGAATTCTTCATCAAGTTCCTTGAACTCCATCAAATATTCATTTTCGTGGTAGAACTTTTCTTGTTGCCTCATATTTTCTTCCATCTTAGTAATAGTATCAGACTTGTCCTCCTTTTGCATAAACCTGTACAAGATTTCCTTTTCTATGGACAACCTAATCAAAAGGGCATTCCTTATGTACTCTAAATCAATATAATTCACATAAGTACCCCTTTGAGGATATACTGTAAGGAAATTAATCTGTGCAAGTCTGGCAAAAATATGTCTGATTACAGACCTTGACACATTATAGTCCTCGCAGATTTTATTCTCACTAATCTTGCTTCCTGGGCTTAACTTCAAACTTATTATCCTGTCTAAAATGTCAGAATAAATAAAGTCTGATGATAACATTTTCTCCATAATATCAACTCCACACATATTTCAATACTAGTATACCACTTTAGGAAGTAACCGTCAATTTATAATTAGATGTATTTTTCAGAACTTTGTAGTGTTACAATTATACAAACCTACCAAACCATACTGGCTTGTATCCTATTATTAAATATGCTATAATGAATTAGTTAACTTCATTGAAACTATACACGGGGGTGTACCGGTTTCGACGTGGGTTTTGAACTTGAGACAGCATGTCGTGTTACTCTGGGTCACGTAAAAACTGGGGAATTTTAAAACAAACGCAAACGAAAATAATTTATTAGCTGCCTAGTTGCAGCTCGTCCCTCTTAGTCCTCCTGCCGATTAAGAGCTGACGCTATTTATGCAGGGAACTGCTTTGGGGGTTGTCTTGACCCATTGCGGACTAATTAAGGCTGGATGATCATGGAACCTGTCACTCGGTGCCATGAGAGTTGAGATTTTAAAAGAGATGACTAAGCATGTAGACGTAGCAGGGAATGGGCTTGCGGACAGGGGTTCGACTCCCCTCATCTCCACCAATTATATTTTATTAGAAGTTAAAGTATTGGAAATGCTAAGTTATATAGTTTGGCATTTCCTTTTTTTATGCCCTCGTGCAATAATTGTGCAATACTTAGGGAAACTCAGTAAATAAACAACAAAAAAAGAGGCTTTATATAAGCCCCTAAAAATTGAATATATTATTAAGTGTGTCAACTGCTTTTTGTTTCTCTGTGTCCATCACTTCAGTGTATATATTAAGTGTTGTTTGTATATCTGCATGGCCTAATAGTGTTTGTACTATCTTGGGAGGTACTCCATTTTCAAATAGCCTTGTTGCGTATGTTTTTCTTAGTCCATGGAATTTAATCGGTTCTATACCTAACGTTTTTAATATAGATTGTAAATTCCTGTTTGGCTTTTTATTGTCTATGATCCTACCCATTTCATCAGTGAATACATAATCACTAATATTATAAGACTGGCCATACTTCAATTTATTTTCTAATTGCCTTTTTCTATGTTCTTTTAGCTTAGGTATTAAAGACACTGGAAGAGGTATTACTCTTGTTCCGTTCTCTGTCTTCGGTGTCTGTTCTATAGTTTTTAACTTCTTTTTCATGTTATCATCAAACACAAATGTACGTTGTATAGTATTGTATACTTCAATTGTGTTATTAGTAAAATCTATGTACTTCCACTTTAACCCCAGTATCTCACCTAGTCGCATACCTGTAGCAAGGGCAACTATATATAATAACTCTAGCTTATGGCCCTGTATAGCATCTATAAAGCTTGCTTGTTCCTCTGCCGTTAATACTTCTCTCTTCTTGATCTTAGTTATTTTAGGTAATTCAACCAATGAACAAGGGTTTTTAATAATGACCTCTTCACGTATAGCCGTATTTAAGCATGCTTTCAGTTTAGTATTTATCCTGTGTATAGTTTGTGGTGTTATACCCTCATTCATTAAGTCCCTGTATTGCCTCTTTAAGTCTGTTTGTGATAGCTTTTTAAGTCTAGCTTTACCTATTGGTCTACCCTTAATATATAGTCTGTATATGGTTTCATAATCCTTGAATGATGTCGCCTTATAAGAGGGCTTTTTATCCATAAGCCAGGTATAATAATAGTCTGCTAGTGTGATATTATCATAATCAACGTTATAGGTATTTAATAGCAATTCTTTTTTATAGTCTTCTAGTTTGTCTTTTACTTCTTTTTGAGTCTTACCGTATATGGTTTTTATCTTCTTTTTGCCATCCGCCTTATATCCTATCATGATATTGGCACCCCACAAGGTGCATTTACCGTTACTATCTACTTTTTTCTTGTATATGCAGCCTTCACCGTTTGCACGTTTGACCATAATACCACCTCGCTTTCATGTGTTAAAAAAAATCCGTTCTTTTATTTAGATAGAACTTCAAACCAATCTTCTGGAAATCCTATTTTTTTCAAATCTATGAAATAGTAATACTTTGTTATAATATTATTTAATTCAGATATAAAATCGTTCCAAGTTCCAATAGAGTAAATAAGATCTTTAATCGCAAGCAAATATGCAAATAAACTATTTTTATCATAATTCTTACCCTTATATCTATCATGGATTAAAATGTCTGGAAGACTAATACTATACAACCTTTCATAGTGTGCACAGTCATTCCTCAATTTTGATAACATGTAAATCCATTGTTCTGTTAATGGAATTGGTACATTGCACATTTCGTTTTTGATGAATTGCTTGTCTTTCTTTTTTAAATTACTATATAACATTGATATATTCCCAAATGTAAGTATCTCAACTAAAACCCAGATAGGATAATTACCTTCATATTTAATTTTATGGTGCTTTATATATTTTTTATCTTTATTATAACGTATAGATTTTTTAACTTCTTGCATAAAACGATAATGCTGCTGCTTAATATTTTTTTTGTATTTTTTTTTATTTATGCTAGGTCTACCAATTATAGAATCATCTAAAAAACTTCTATAATCAAGATACCCTAAAGGACCCGTTCCATGAGCTAGAGTATATGCAATATAAGTTTTGAAAGATATTTCTAACTTTTCCAATATAGAAAGTATTAGATTTTTAATTTCTTGATCAAACATATAAATGTTTTTTATATATTCAAAATCTGTACCTTGTTTATATCTATTAATATTGATTATTTTTGCCTTTGATTTATTTAAATCTCTTCCAAACGTAACTGATTTATTCTTTTCAGATTTACCATTCAGTTTATAATCTATTAAATATGCAGTAAAGCGATAGTAGTTTGTATTTTTTAAAAACAATTTTGCTTCGTCAACATTATTAATTTTCAACCCTCTTCGCTGTAATATTTTTATTTGTTCGTCAAATGTTTTTGCTTCCTTTACTTTCATACTTTTATCTCCCCTTTTTAAAAAATAAACCCACCTGATATAATCAAGTGGGTTTACGTATCGCTCGTACAATCATATTTAGCATTGTTAAGAGGCCTGATTGCAACTATCAAATCCATATACCATATTTAGCATTGTTAAGAGGCCTGATATATTTTGTAACTTGATTATATATCAAAAAGTAGCATTTGTATACATTTTTTTTGTATTTTATTTTATTTTTTTTTACGTTTTTTATCGTATTTTATATTTCATAGTCATTTAATTCAATTGTTTTATTCAGTTCAAATAATAATCCCTTCGAATGCTAAAACCTCTTGCATAGTAACCCCCTCTTATAACACTCAATAACAAAACGTTATTCAGTATTACATCCCTATTGCATCTAATCTATCCAATTAAAAGTAACACCCTTTTTTAGGTGTAACATTTGTGTATTTTTGCCCCTGTAAAATCAATTCTAAGCCCTTTTATATAACGTCTTAATAGTTTGCCTATAGTCTAAAAGACTTTATACAAGCTTCACGTGGTAGAGTATATTAACCCTATAACTTGCAAGCAAGTGGCCCCTATATTATGGGGTAACGCGATAATTGTTTAGAATGGTACGTCGTCATCATCCATTATTATTTGTTCTTTTGGTTCAATAGTTAAATTATCAATTACATCATCCAAAAAATTAACGTTTTTCATATCTAAAGAACTTTCTATAATCTTGTAAAGTCTGCCTAACAGGTCTACTGTAATAATGTCACAATTAACTAGCTCTATATCATAAGCACTAAACCGATTAATTTTATACACATATAACGCATACCCCCAAATTACATCTTTTGACAGTATGTAAAAAATATCATTCTTATCGAAACAGTATGCGGGCCCGAAATCGTTTTTTACATTTATTTTAAATCTTTCTAAAATATCATCGCATACAAATGAAACTTCTGAACTAGATTCTACCAAACTATCGTCTATTAAAGTCCAGTTTATTATTTCATCTACAGACATACTGATTAATTTTTCTACTAAAACATCTTGTTTTGTTTTACTTTTTGTTGTTTCATCAAAGTATGTAATAGGTACTTCAAAAAAATCTGCTATCAATTGAACGAAATCCATTTTGGGCAGAGCCTGCCCATTTTCTTCATTTTCGTAATAACTAATTATTCTTGCCGTTTTTCCTATTTGTTCAGCTAATGCCTTCTGGCTTAGCCCTCTACTTTTCCTTAAGTTCTTTAATTTTTGAGCAAATGACATAATAGTCTACCCCTTTCTACACTTTTTTCTAACACTAATATAACATCAATTTGATACATTTTCAATACTACCATTACTATTTTCGTATGTAAATTATAAATATTATACAAAAATCGTTTGACATTAACGCACAATTATCGTATACTTTTCGTAAGAACTAAAAACGTATATTTTTCGTAAGGAGTTGATTAGGTGAAAAGATTAAATTTAAAAGCAGAAAGAATAAAAAAGGGGTTCAGTGCCGAGTATATGGCCAGTCTATTAGATGTTTCTTGTAGTTCATATTACAAGTACGAAGGCGGAAAAAACAACATACCACTAAGTAAAGCGCAACAAATATCAATTATATTAGACTGTTCACTTGATACACTCTTCCCAGTATCTGAAATATCACAGAAAGAAGGTGACTAAATGAAACTAAACAACGTTGTGGCCTTTATGGAGTATGACAAAGTACCTTATACCCTATCAAATATTATTGCTGAAGGTGTAAAAGTAAAACACAGTTCTATAACAAGGACCATAAGAAAGCACGAAAAAGATTTTGAAGAGTTTGGAAAGCTCGGATTTAAAATCCGACCTTCAGACAGTGGACAGGGTGAAAAAATATATAAACTCAATGAAGACCAGGCCATATTACTAATTACATATCTGAAGAATACCGATATAGTAAGGGAGTTTAAAAAAGCACTAGTTAGAGAGTTTAGGCAATTAAAAGAAGAGGTTACCCAGTTTCAAATACAAAGGGCCATAGAAAAGCCATTAAGAAAAAGCCTAACAGATGCTATTAGCACATGGGAACATGGCAATAAATGGAGTTATAAGGCTATCACAGACCTGTTATACAAATGTGTTACAGGCATGTGTGCTAGTAAATTAAAGGCTAGCAGAGGTAATAAAAATGGTATTGGCTTAGACCTATTAGAAACTAGAGAGATAGAGTATTACAAGGAACTAGAAAACATTGTAATTGCTCTTATAAGCCTTAATTGGACATATGAAAATATTAAAAATGAATTGTATAGTAAGGAGTTAAAAAGATGTATATAGTAGGACCACACGAATTGAACAATGAAGAATTACAGGAATTAGATTTTATATCTAGCCAAATGACAGTTAATTATATGAGATTAGCCACAGATATATACCAAAGAGTATTAGCAAATAGGCTTTTATTGAATAGTAAAGAAGTTACATGGGCTCAATACTGTTCTTTGGGTGCAATACTGTGCCAGGGTTATAGAATGGGCGTACAGGCTGAAAGAGCTAAGCAAAGAAACAAGCAATCACATAATAGGGGGTAATGGTATGTATATAGTAGGACCACACGAGATTACAACAAACGAGATCATAGAACTTAGAGAGATATGCAAACGAATGGAGTTAGGCCACTTCTTATTAGCTAGAAACATATACAAAGGCATTTATGAGTTGGAGAAAATAGAGGATAAAACCGATACAACATGGCTAGAGAGATGTGCAATTTCTAGTGTGCTTGCATATGGTTATAGACTAGGTGTACAAGCTGAAAGGAATAAACATAAATCAAAAAAATAATAGTCCAAACGCCAACTATATAGAAAGGGGAAACATATGAACTTAGACGAGATGAGAGCAACAAAACAGATCCTTGAAGAGGTAATACTCAAAGAAGAACAAGAACAGATGCAAAAGCAAGGATATAGGGAAATAGAAGAACCTACCAGGCAAGAACTAAATCTAATGACTGCTAAGGAGATAGCGGATAAGTACGGTATAGGTCAATGCAGAATAAGACAATTAATCAATGCTAGTCGCGATTATTCCCACAACTTCCCAGTAATAAAAATGGGACGTAGGGCCCTAATACCAGAACATTTATTTAAAGAATGGTTGATAGAGGCATGTAAAAATGGGTTACAGATTTAAGGGGTTCATGGTAAGAAAGTAGGTGAACACGTGATTAATATAGATAAAATACCCGAGGAATTAAAAGCCCTTAAAATATGGGCCACACACTCAAATAAAACACCGTATAGGGGTTATGTGACCCATAATAATATTATTAATAAGGCAAAATCAAACGATCAGAGTACATGGACAAGCTTTGATAATGCTATAAAGTTAATAAATAACACATACAAAGAAACTCTATACGATAAGGATAAGGATACCAAGAAATATGACATAATGCAAGATGTACCAATACATGGACTATCTATGGCCTTAACAGAGCCTTATATATTTATTGATTTAGACCATGTTATAAATAACAAGGGTGAAACACTGCCCGAGGCATTAGACATAATAAATACCTTAAATAGCTATACAGAGGTTTCAACCAGTAAAACAGGCTATCACATACTAATAAAGACCTCTGCCCCTGGTGTGCTTAATGGTAATTACCCCAATAGGCCACTACCCAACAAATCAGGATGGGAACAAACAGAGGAAAAACCACCCATGATAGAAACCTTTACTAATAAAAGATTTATGGTATTTACTTCTGATGTGTACCGGGATAAGATGGCCATAAATGACCGTACAGAGGCTTTGAATATTATACTTGATAAATACGTCAAGCCACATACTAAAAACCCTTATAATGGCACTGACAAAGCCAGAAAACCCAAAGAGTTTAAAGAGTATGACGGTAAAGACAAAAAGGTAAAAACCAAGGCAGAAGACATAATAATTCAACTTGGGCAACTGGCCAAAGAGTCTAATAAAACCAAGTTTAATAAACTATTCGTTAATGGTGATATATCAGATTACGAAGAGGATCATAGTAAGGCAGATTTTGGGTTTTGCTGCATGATTGCTAGGTATACCAAAGATACAAGAGTAATTGACTGTGTATATAAAGCCTCTGCCCTATACACACCAGAAAGGGCCAAGAAATGGGATAGGCTAGATTATAAGCAAGCTACTATAGAAAAGGCTATTAAAAGCATACAATATAATTCTAGTGGTCTAAAAGTTAATGATAAAGGCAAGATACTGCATACCATAGATAATACCAAAACCGTATTAAATAATATGTATATCGAATTAGGCTATAACGTGCTGACTAATGAAATAGACATTACAAATAAGGCCTATAAGGGTGATATAGAACAATTGATTAATGAAGTATATTCGTATTGCCGTAGTATAGATTTTAATATTAGAAAGTCTGATCTAACAGACTATATAATTCATATAGCAAAGGAACGTAGGTATAACCCTTTTATGGACTATCTAACCATGTGTGAAACAGAAAATAAAAATTGCTTTGGTGAACTTGATAAATTAATTAATACCCTTGAATTCGATATAGATATAGCAATGGCAGAGGATTACACGCGGACCAATAGCCTGTTTAGATCAATGATTAAAAAATGGCTCATTAGTGTTGTAGCCATTAACCTGGTACCAGATTTAAATATCAATGAGAGTAAGCCAGTTGAGGGAACTCTAATATTAAAAGGTAAACAAGGTATAGGCAAAACAACATGGCTTAAAAAACTTGTTCCACCTGGTTTTTTCAAAGAGGGTGCAATACTTGAAAATAGCAAAGATACTAAAATGGAAGTATATAGGTATGTGATTGTTGAGTTAGGAGAGCTAGAAACAACCACAGGAAAGCAAGCAACAGGCTTTTTAAAACAAGAACTAACCAGGACGTCAATAGAATATCGCCCACCCTATGCAAAAACTAATATAAAGTTTGCCAGGCACACAATATTTAGTGGTTCAGTCAATGAAGATAGCTTTTTAAGAGATACAACAGGTAATAGAAGATTTTGGGTAATTCCTATTAAGGAAATAGACCTAGACACAAAAATAGATATTAATAAGTTGTGGGCTGAAATAATAGTATTATATCGATTAGGCTTACAATGGTATCTAACACCAGAAGAAAGGACCCTATTAGATGATCTAAATAACCAATATCTAAATATTACTGCTGTAGGTATGGCCATACAAAATACCTTTGATTTTTCTAAACCTAAAGAAGATTGGATCTATATTACTGTTAACTCTGTGTATGAGCTAATAAGGCATCAGATTAACAGCAATGTTACACAAAATAATATAGGTGAACAATTGAGTTCTTTAGGATGTGATAGGTATAGAAGAAGGGTTATAAGAGGTCAAAACCCTATAAGACTATGGAGAGTACCCCCACTGAATAGAGGTTACTGGAATTTAACCCCTCTTGAAATATGGAAAGAGGAAAAGGGAGAATTTAAACCGTTAAAAATTGATTAACATATAGCAAGACTGTGTCATCCGTGCCCACTGTGTACCCCCCTATGGTGGCACAGTAGAAATATTGGTATTACTTGTATATACCTATATTGTACCACCGTACACCCTATATTAATATAAAGTATATATTTATAATACTATGTGTAGGTATATAGCATATACATATATATAATAAAAAATAAACTTTTTTAGGGGGTGTGGTGGCACGGGTACAGTGGTACTATAAACATTGAAATATCAATAATTAGACCGTGTACCACCTAGGGGGCACACAACTATAAATATCTAAAAAACAAGGAGATTGAGAAAATGGAAAGATATTATACACCAGAATTCTTATATGCGTGCCTAAATAAAAATGGAATTGATTACATTAATGAGCATTTCCCCGAGGCATCACATGGGGGACTAGGAATATATAGAGTGCTATCTATTAGCCAATGGACCACACCAGGTGGTCAACAAACCTGGCGTTTTCTGTGCTTGATTAATCGGTACCCTATATATCTATTAAGCGGGCATATAGATCATACATGGGACTATATAACAGAACGTGCCTATGGTGATTATATAAAATAATAAAACTTATATAAAAGGGGGTGCAACAATTATGTGCCCTCTTCAACTGTTTTCTAAATAACATAAAAAGGATATAGCAAAATACGACACCCTTTTATATAATCACCTAAAAAATATTATATAATTGGGCGTTTCCGCGTATATAGAGAAAACGAAAGGAAGTGAAACAAAAATGACTTCAATGAAAGTTATATCTATAAAAACATTCTTAGACCCTATGAAAAAGATACATAAAAGACGAATAAAAACAAGCGATATAATAATAGACCTGGATGACTTGTTTATACAATACGGGGGCAATACACTTTATTTAACCCGACAAACTTGTAATTATGGTGGACATAGGTATTATTTTATTTGTCCAGAATGCTGCAAGGCATCATATAAACTATATAGCCTTGAAGAGGCAGACAATTGGAAATGTAATACCTGTATAGGCCTTAAAAGAAGAACACTAAATAGAACTAAAACAGATTGTGCCTATTATTGGGAATTAGCTATTAAAGAGGCTAAGAAGATAGATCCTAAATATAAGCAAGCTGACTATTTGCCAGGCTCTTTTATATTTCCGCCTAGACCTAAGGGAATGAATAACAAGAGATATTATAAGCACTATAAAAAGTTTATGCACTATTACACAAAGGGAGAACGGGCCTATATGAGTAGCGTGTATAGAATTCTAGGTCAATCTAGGTAGTATTAATTGGGGGTGTGTATATTGGTCAATGAGGATATAACCAAGTATAACAATATGATCTATAAAATAATCAATAAATATAAATCTAGGTATCATGATATAGATGACTTGTACCAGATAGGTGCTATAGGCGTAATATATGCTTATGAAAGCTATAACCCTAATAGTAACACGGTCTTTGATACATGGGTATATAACTGTATTAAGTGGCAAGTATTAAGAGCCCTTAGACTTGATGTAAAGAATAGTAATGTAAAAGAGGTTTCTATATATTCAGATGTTCCAGGGGGTGAGGATATACAAATTATAGATATGCTTGAGGACACCTCTGTAAACGTCTATAACACCGTTGAAAATATCTGTATGAAGGAATTCTATATTAACGAGTTTAAACGTCTTCTAGAGGGCAAAGAATTAGAATATAGCCTATTCATGTATACTAATAATATCTCTAGTTATAAAGAGGCTAGCAAAATTCTAGGAGTGGACAATACACATCTTAGAGGTATTGTATCCTCTGCATATCAGAAGTTAAAACGTAGTGCATACCTGTATAACAGATATAAGGAAATATGTAGGCAAAGGGACTTAATAAAGGCTAACAGATGGAACACGCACATATTAGATTGTGTTATAGCTAGGGAAAAGTTAAAACTTATCAAAACTTAACATTTATGCAAGTACTTACTTAGTACCCCCGTCAAGCCAGATCGTTTTTTCTAGGGGAACCAGACAACGCAGAGGGGTGTTATTTAAAAATATACTTATATTTTTATCACGCGAGTAGTACGGCGATTTATTATTGACCCTCTACCCTATTTATGCTAATATGAACTTGCGTATAATCATGTATAAATGCTTGTGAACTTGCATAATATTTCATGTGTTATTACCTATTCACGTATTTTTACATGTATTTATAAAATCGAATTAAATTAACTACATAATCACATTACGTTAATAAAACAAGCTATTTGTTATATATAGTTTTATATAGCTTTATTTTATATTTTTACTCAAACTTAATTATATAAGGTATTTTTATTTAAAAATGAATATACTAGTATTACTAATATTTTCAACTTGTAGTTTTTAACTATTCCGATAATCTATATTTAGGGAATAGTTGATAATTGGCAGATAAATTTATACAATTGAATTTTTGCATAGTCAAAATGAAAGATATATTAACAGGTAACACTATATAAGAAAATGTAAAACTTTATGAAAAAATATATAAATATGATACAAATATATAAATCTGTGGTATAATATAAACATAAAAGGTATATTAATTGAACAGGCATGTTCGCAAAGAAGTAAGGGCCTACGTATTCCCAGTACGTAAGCCCTTTTTCGTGCTAGTTGTCTTTAAAAAATCTATCTAGCCACTTGCAAATATAATAGGCAATTATACTTGCTGCAATAGATTTTAATAGGTATATTAATTCTTGTTGCATGTTCGCACCCCCTTTCTGGTTGCCCAGTATGGGAAAGACAACACAAATATAATACCATGAATGGGGGTAAATAACAATATTGGAAAGTGTGCAATAATTGTGCAATAACTATTCAAAGATATGACCTAAAAACAGGTTATAAGACAAACCATTGCCCCTTATAAATGTTTAAAAATAGCCATTATATAATTTAGGAATAAAATGTAAGCATCTATATATCGAATTCCCTCATCTCCACCAATTATATTTTACAATCATATTTTATTAGAAGTTAATGTATTGGAAATGCTAAGTTATATAGTTTGGCATTTCCTTTTTTAACGTCAAAATAACACATCTATAACACATCTGTACAAAGTCATAAAAAATAGAGGCTTTATATAAGCCCCCTAAAACATGTGTCCACTTTTATAAGTATAATGCATAAGCCGGTAGTTTTGATTCAATAATAAGAAATACTAATAACAAATCATAAGAATATATAGTTATGATTTTATTTGATTTTGTGATATAATTTAAGAAAAAAATTTAGGAGTTGTGTTATGAGAATAGATAAAATATTAAGTGATGATAAATTACATATATCTTTTGAGGTATTTCCACAAAAGTATGGTCAACCTATAGAACCAATATTAAATACAGTTGAAGAGATATCAAAATTGCACCCTGCATTTTGCTCTGTAACTTACGGTGCTAATGGTGGTGCAAGTGAAAATACAGTTAAAGTAGCAAGCCATATAAAAAATGTGCTTAACACACCAACGCTTGCTCATCTTACTTGTGTAGGATCTAGTAAAGATGATCTAGATGAGAAATTGGTGCAATTAAAAGAAAATAATATACAAAACATACTTGCTCTTAGAGGAGATATCATAGACAAAGAGAAGTTTGCTAATAAAGAAGATTTGTTATATGCAAGTGAATTAATAGAGTATATCAAGCAGAATTATGATTTTTGTGTAGGTGCAGCTTGTTATCCAGAAGTGCATCCTGAAAGTAAAAATCAAAATGAAGATATAAACTATCTAAAACTAAAACAGGATATGGGTGCTGATTTTATTACTACACAGATGTTTTTTGACAATTCTATTTTTTATAATTTTATGTATAAACTAAGAAGTGCTGGAGTAACTATACCTGTAGTAGCTGGTATAATGCCTGTTACTAATGTAAATCAATTAAAAAAGATAAAAGAACTGTCAAATGCTAATATACCTTCAAAATTCTTATCTATAGCTGATAAATTCCAAGATGATAAGGATTCTATGAAACAAGCCGGTATAATATATGCATGCAATCAAATAATAGATCTTATATCAAATGGTGTAAATAATATACACATATATACTATGAATAATGCGAGTGTAGCAAAACAGATAATGCAAAATATGTCGCATATAGTAAATCATAAGTTTTAATATTGTAATTTAGTATATACATATACAATATATTTGAAGTTTCAGTATATGATATAAATTATAATATGTATTTGATTTTGCTTATTATAGCGATTGTAAAGGTGATTTTATGGATATAGAAAATATAGTTTTGGATAAAAGTGAAGTACGCAGATATTCAGGATACAAAGAAAAGTTTAAAATAATAGAAGAGCTAGAAGAAAAAATAGATTTTTTGATAGACGAAGTTAAAAAAAAGGCAAGGGTAAAATATACATATGATGTTTTTGATGTTAAGGTAGATGAAAATAAAATAGAATTTTCAAATGTAGTATTTGAGAGCAAGTCTCTTGCAAAAAATCTTGACACTTGTCACAAAGTTATAATATTAGCTGTAACATTAGGTAATGAAATAGATGCTCTTATAAGAAGATACTCATCTTTAGATAGCACGTCCATGGTATTTGTACAAGCTATAGCTGCAGAATATTTGGAAAAAATAATAGATGAAATAGAAAAAGATGTGGTATCTAGCTCTAATGATAAAATATATCTAAAACCAAGATTTTCTCCTGGTTATGGTGATCTTGACATATCATATCAAAAGGATTTTATAAGATTATTAAATACACCTAAAATAATAGGTCTAAGTCTTACAAACGGTGGTATGCTTGCACCTACGAAAAGTGTGACAGCTATAATAGGAATTACAAATACAGATTTTAGAGTAAAAAACAAATGTAGTAGTTGTAATTCTAGTAATTGTGAATTTAGAGAAAATTAAAAAAGATTAACTTGTTTTCTTGTATAATAAGAAATTAATTAAGGATGTGATTAAAATAAATTTTAGAGAATTATTAGGGAAAAAACTCATCTATCTTGATGGGGGTATGGGTAGCGTATTACAACAAAAAGGTCTTAAAGCAGGAGAACTACCGGAGTTACTAAACATAACCAATCCAGATATGATACAAGAAATACACCTAGAATATTATAATTCAGGAGCAAATGTAGTATATACAAATACATTTGGTGCAAATGAATTAAAATTTGAAGATAGCAGTTACACAATAGAACAGGTTGTAGCAAAAGGTGTAGAAAATGCGAAGATAGCAAGAGAAAAATCTACAAACAAAGATGATAAATTCGTAGCTCTTGATATAGGACCACTTGGTAAGCTATTAAAGCCTATAGGCGATTTAGATTTTGAAGATGCCATAGATATTTTTAAAAAGACAATAAAAATAGGTGTACAAAATGGTGTAGACATTATAGCAATAGAGACTATGTCAGATACGTATGAGCTAAAGGCGGCCATATTAGCTGCAAAAGAAGTATGTGATTTGCCTATTATAGCTACTGTAGCTTTTTCTGATGATAAGAGATTATTAAATGGTGCAGATGTAAAAACTGTAGTATCTATATTAGAAGGACTTAGGGTGGATGCACTAGGTATGAATTGTGGTCTTGATCCTAGAGATATAAAAGATGTAGTAGAAGAATTCTTGTATTACTCATCTACACCACTTATACTAAAACCAAATGCAGGTATACCTGAAAATATAGATGGAGAGATAAAGTTTAATCTTGAAGCAGATGGATTTGGTAAGATAATGCAAGAGTTTGTGACAATGGGCGCAAATGTTGTAGGTGGTTGTTGTGGTACTACACCTGCACATATACAGAGTCTTTACGAATATACAAAAGATATTGATGTAGTACAAGTAAAGCCTAAAAATCATACACTTGTAAGCTCATATGCAAAAACAGTTGTATGTGATGTGCCTAAAATCATAGGTGAAAGAATAAATCCTACAGGTAAAAAAATATTAAAACAGGCACTTATAAATAAGGATATGTCTTATATATTAAAAGAGGCAATAACCCAAGAAGAAAAAGGTGCACACATATTAGACGTAAATACTGGCTTAAATGAAATAGATGAAAGAGAAATGTCATTAAGTGTTGTAAGGGCAATACAGGAAATAAGCAGATTACCATTACAGATAGACTCAGCAAAAACTGATGTTCTAGAAACATCGCTAAGAAACTACAACGGTAAAGCCATGCTAAATTCTGTAAATGGAAAAGAATCTATAATGAAAGAGGTATTTCCTATAGTGCAAAAATATGGAGCTGTAGTAGTTGCACTTACTATAGATGACAATGGAATACCTTCTGATGCACATGGTAGATATGACATAGCCAAAAAAATAGTAGAAAGAGCACAAACATATGGTATAGATAAAAAAGATATAGTGGTAGATCCACTATGTATGACTATAAGCTCTGATAAAAACGCAGCAAATGAGACATTAAAAGCACTTACAATGATAAAAGAGAATTTAGGGGTAAAAACAATCCTGGGTGTATCTAATGTATCCTTTGGGCTTCCACAAAGAGAGCTTATAAATCACACTTTCTTTACATCAGCACTTAGAGCAGGACTAGATTTTGGAATTATAAATCCTAGTGCTGATACAATGATGAGAGCATATGATGCACATATGGTACTTGCAGGGCTTGATGATAATGCAGCTTATTATATATCAAAATATTCTTCGCAAGTTGATACTGTAAAAAAAATAGAAGTAGCAGATATGTCTCTTAAAGATGCTATAAAAAAAGGTCTAAAGGAAGATAGTTTTAATATAGCAAAAAATCTTTTGAATGAAAAAATGCCACTTGATATAATAAATGATGAGTTAATACCGGCACTTGATGATGTTGGGGCTGGTTTTGAAAAAGGTACAGTTTTTTTGCCACAACTTATGATGAGTGCAGACTCAGCAGCTAGGGCGTTTGACGCACTAAAAGAAAAAATGATAGCATTAGAAGATAACACAAAAGAAAAACAAAAAATAATATTAGCTACTGTAAAAGGCGATGTACACGACATAGGAAAGAATATAGTAAAAGTTTTATTAGAAAACTACGGATATGATGTGTATGATTTAGGTAAAGATGTAGACTATGATGTTATAGTGGATACTATAAAAAAAGAAAAAATTACCTTGGTAGGGCTATCAGCTCTTATGACCACTACAGTTGATAATATGCAAAAAACAATAGACCTTATAAGAGAAACAACAGATCAAGATGTAAAAATAATGGTAGGTGGAGCAGTACTTACAAGAGATTATGCACAAAAGATAGGTGCAGATAAGTATTGTAAAGATGCAATGGAATCAGTAAGGTATGCAAAAGAAGTATTTGGAGAGTAAAAAATGGATTGTCACAAATTTATATGGCTCTATGTCAAATAAGGTTGGTGATAATTTAAATCAACAAAATATATTAAATTATGCGGCAGCATCCATAGCAAACTTATAGCTATGGATGTTGCCCTT
>ERZ772956.96-NODE-96-length-71669-cov-5.313989_pt1 | contig 71669 bp, 51 predicted proteins | sample MGYA00580683_ERZ772956 | MGnify/ENA primary metagenome ERZ772956 (study PRJEB29015, sample SAMEA2738077) | human oral metagenome | biome: human oral; feature: human-associated habitat; material: saliva | place: China | collected 2212 ... | reverse complement strand
TTAACTTTATCAGATGTTGCCACTGATTTATTGCCTGCTGCAGCCGATTGGTTAAATAACAACTGGTTAATTTTATACTAGCTAATTTATATGGATAGTAATATCACAAAGGTCTGTTTTTTCAGACCTTTTTTAATTTGATTGTTTATTTTATTTTTATTTCGTATTATTCATTCACAATTTAGAAAAACTATTTAAAAAAATCCTAAAAATTTCGTTGTTTAGTAAAATTTTACCTAAGCAATTCATGTTAAAATAACCTAACTTTTATCAAGGATACAAAAATGCATTTAAAAAATACACAAAAACCGTCAAATTTATCTAAAAATGAACATTTTTGCACTCAACAAGGATTTAGCGGCTTAAAAATTTTATCTTTATTGATTGCAATCATTTTAGGTGGTACATTGGTTTGGGTAGCTCTTGATCCAGATTCCAATGGTAAAGCCCTACAAAATCAATTACCAAGCCAGTTTCAATTAAGCCAGCCTGAACCTGCTGCCCCTGAAGAACCTAAGCCAGCTGCTCAAAAAGTAGAAGCTCCAGAACAAGTATGGCAACCAACATTGGCTGATACCAACAAAACCAACCCTGATAAGCCAGCGCCTATCACTTCTTATCATGATGCAGTTAGCAAAGCAGCTCAATCTGTGGTTAATATTTATACTACAAAAAAAGTTGAAAACCCTTATGTGGATGACCCAGTTTTTCAACAGTTTTTTGAATATTATGGGCAAGGTCAAGAACAAAGTGAAGGAGCGGTTAGTTTGGGCTCAGGTGTTATTGTCTCAGCTGATGGTTACATCGTAACTAATGCCCATGTTATTGAAAAAGCCGATGAAATTACCGTTGCATTAAATGATGGCAGAAAGACACTTGCTAAAATTGTTGGTAGTGACCCTGACAGCGATTTAGCGGTAATCAAAGTGGATTTAGAGGGGCTTACACCTCTTGCATTCCGCCGCGACTCAATTTTAGTAGGTGATGTAGCTTTGGCTATTGGTAACCCATTTGGAGTTGGTCAAACGGTAACACAAGGGATTATTTCAGCCACTGGACGAGCAGGTCTTGGTGTAAGTAGCTTCGAAGATTTTATTCAAACCGACGCTGCTATTAATCCAGGTAATTCTGGTGGTGCCTTAGTTGATGCCAATGGTGCTTTGATTGGTATTAATACTGTCATCTATTCACGTTCTGGCGGCAGTATGGGCATTGGTTTTGCCATTCCAACCAATATTGTTGAGCAGGTGATGGATGGACTGATTAAAAATGGCAAAGTCAGTCGTGGCTGGTTAGGCATTGAAATTGCCCCAGTCAATAAAAGCCCTACTGATTTATCCAATGACACAGGGGTAACCATTGCTAATGTTTTATCAGGTGGTCCTGCTGATACCGCAGGATTAAAAGCTGGTGATGTGGTGTTATCCATCAACAATCAGCCTGTTAAAGATGCTAACGCTCTAATAGGCACAGTTGCGCGCACCACCCCAAATAGTGAACTAAGTTTGGTTGTTAATCGCAATGGTCAAAAGCAAAATCTATCTGTTACTGTAGGTGAACGACCAAGCACCCAACAAGCCAAAACTCCCCAAAACCGCCAACTAACCCCTGAAGAAGCTGAAAGAATCCAAAAATTACTTCAGGAGCTGGGCAGAATGCAGCGCTAATTATTTGTTAATGATTTTATCAAATAATTTTATTGGATGGTGTTATTAACAGTTTGTTCAGTCATCATTTTAACCGATAAAATATGTTTACATAATCCACGTTTTGTTTGATGTTTGGCAAACCACTGACAAGTGCATTGTGGTTTGCCATGTTTGATTAAAACTGTGTGTGTAACATCGGTACCAGTAACACGAGCTTCTAGTTCTGTTGGTGTGTTTTTAATCAATTGTACATCTTGCGAATTGGATAATTTTTTGGCATTTTTTAAACGTGGATTTAATGATAAAATTCTATCCATTTTAAACGGTAAGCGACGATAATAATGTTGATAGCCATCCAAATCAAAACCTAAAAGCCCCATAGCTGATAAACTTGCGGTCATTTGCTCAGTCGTTGCAAAGTCCAAATCGTATTCAAATGACAGCAAGGTTGGGTCAAATGTTTCATTGGATTTTAACAAATGATTGAATGCATAAATAAATTCTACTGGTATATCAGTTAATTTATCCAAAACATTTCCTTCACCGCTAAATCCACGATAGTAATCTGGCGAAATTGCCAAAGTCATGCGCAAATGACCCATATATAATTGCACTGCTAAACTTTCGCCATCGTCAGCCTGATACAAACACATCACATCAATAAATGGCAACAACCCCTCAAGCAGTCTTAACCGCTCAATACCGCCAATACGAATACTATGTGGTTTGGCAATTGGGGATAATTGCAATCTTCCTGCAATGTAGCTGGCATACAAAACTGCTGTAGATTTACCTTTGGGTATTTGGTTAAAAAATTGTATGGTCTGCATTTTATTTAATTTAAATACTTCCTTCATGTCTGCCATATACAATTGTACACTTGTTAGACCCTTAAGCCAACGCTCAGGTAATTTCACCTTTTTTTCTACCACATCAGTTTTTTCAGTCTGGATACGAACCTCATTATCACCAACTGCAAGCAGCATCAATTCTTGCTTTTTAACTGCATTTAAAGCATTAATCATTGGTTCGTTAAAATCAACATTAGTTGTACCACTGGCAATAAATTGACCATCCAAACCTTGTTCTAAAATATCCAATCGTGCATAGACACCATTACACGAAGAAAAACCTTCAAAACGCATTTTCTCCTTACCTGTAGTTACAATCGGGTCAAGCAAACGCACAGGAATCGGGGCAAAACTTGAACGCACCACCTTTGAAACTGTCATCAAACACTTAGCAGTTAAAGCAGAATCCACAATTTCGCCTGTAAAAAAACAAGGAATATTCTGAATTTCTTCAATTTGGGTATGGTGAGCCAAAACCAATTCATTCAAATTAGCTTTTTTATGGATATGGCTTACACTTTTATAAGCAAAATCAATGTCGTTCATAACTTCTCTTTTTCTTTAAATAAAACCATTAAATAAAAAAATAATCAATAAATAATCAAACCAATTGACTATTTATAGTTATAGTTTTTTAATTTTTGCAATTATGCTTTTTAGACCAGATGCTTGATTTAACAGAACATCCAAATTTGTTAAAACTTCTTTATTGGGTTTTTGGTCGTATTGACCTAAAAGTATATAATATAATTCTAACATTTTTTTAAATCCAATAGGCTGTTTTTCTTCAAATTTAACTTTAGATAAAATATCATCCACTAATTGCAAAACAAAAGATGAATTAGTAGAACCATATTGATTTAATAATGTAATACTTTCAATAAATCGACTAAACGGCGCAGAATTATTTTCTATCAACGCTATAATATGCTTAGCAAAAACAGATATTTCTATTTTTTGCTGATCAATCAAAGATTGCAATCCATCAACAGCAATCAAACGTACATCTTTTTTAGAATGAAACAATAAATAGGCTAATATCATCAATGTGTATTGATTTATTGGATGGCATTTCTCAATAAATGACTGCACCATAACAGTAAATGATTTGGCATTTTTCCCATCTAAAAACTCAAAAACACCATTTGCAAATACCTTATCAACATACAATGTATTTACTGGTGTTAAACTTTTTATAAAATTAAATTGATGACCAAAATTATCATCATATCCATCAAAAACACTGACATAGCCCCAGTGTCCGTTATATTGTTTCATATAACATTGTCGACGATAGATATCTGAGGTTGATGCCAATCTAAAGTATTTTGGTATTTCACAAGCAATGGCATATCCAACCACCATTTTTTTCCATTTTTTACCTTCATAGCCATATTCATAGATTGGTTGCATACGATAATGTTCATCTTGTTTTGGCAAGACTTTATCGTATATTTTGCCATCTTCGTGAGAATAATCCAAATCAATCTGTAGATGATGGGTTAATGCTGCTGTTGCCCATAATCCACGCCAAGACTGCCAGTTATCCTGATTAATTTCATTTATCTTATAAAGATTTTGGTCTTGATGATTATTTTGATGTTTGCCAAAATACTCTTTTAGCTTGGTTATAGAGTTATGGATAATATTTTCATCTTTGATAGTTGCTTCATCAATCCACGATTGTGGCGGAATCGTTTCTGGAATTTTGTGTTTACCAAAATGACAATACAAAATTTCTTTTAAATAGCAATTATCTAATTTTTCAATCAGCTCAAATAATAAATCATCCTCTTTTTGATTTTGATTTCTAGGTGTTCTTGCCAATGCAACCGATAAGTCTGTAAAATCAAAATTAATATTTTTTTCTTGATATTCCAATAATCTATTAATTAAAATATCTGGTTTGATAAAACTTGGATAATGAGTTGGCAATGACAACAAAGTTACGCCTTTATTATTTTTGTTTAAACGGTAAAATTGTCTTAGGATATTGGCAAACGCATAAACAATTTTATAAGTGGAATCATGATAATTATTAATCTTATTAGAATTAAACATGCTATTTTTTACCACTAAAGCGTAAATAGCGGACATAAAAATATCATGAAAGTTACTTGATAAATATTCATCATAATATCTTTCTTGTTTTAAAACAGTTTCTATTTGTTGATACGCATCATCTGGAAACTGGTTTTGATAAGATAATATAAGCCAACTATTAAGCACTCGTTCATATTCAATTGGTTGTTTATCATTTTTCAAACGACCTAACAAAAATAAGAGTTCATAAAAATCCTGATACAAAATACATTCGTTATTTTTATTAAAATAATCAATGGTGTGGTCTTTGTATTCATAAACTGTTTGTTTACTATTATCAAATTCTATTTTATCTTGACCGTCTAATGAAAATGCAATGATATTTTTAGCATCTTGAGCAATATTATCCTGATAAACTGTAATTTTATCTATTACATCTTGATGGTTTTCTTTGTCCTTAAAATATGTTTTTATAATTTTTGCTGTACGTTCTTGTAATGATAAATCATCACTAATAAATACACTAGGGAGTGATAATAGAATGTCTAATGTATATTTTTGTTTTTCTTTATCTTGTTTTAAAATATTTTGAGCAATCGATAAGATTATTTTAATGGCAGTTTTATTATTAAAGTTCATCAGTATCACATCAAGATAGCTGACAAAATCTGCTATATTAAAATCATCCAATTGATAAATTTCTTTAATTTGGCTTAAGGCAAAATTTACCACGGATTTATTTTCATGATTTAATAAAGAAAATAAATTATCTTGTAAATAAATAAGTTCATCTTGACTTGGTTCTAATAATAAAAATAATTTTTTAAAATAAGATTTTGCGTTATCCTGCCAAAGATTGGTTTGTATTTCTAAACATTTAGTTAACACCCAATTTCTATCCAAATTTTTATTTTCAACTAAATGAATAAATATTTGATGAAAACCATCAACAAAATCTGAATTCTCAATATTTTTATTATTATAACTAAATTGCCAGTATATCCAGCTACTGGAGTTTTGAATATTGGTTTCATATTCAAACAAGGAAGGTATCTCTCTATTTATTACAGTATCATCTTTTAAAATTAACTCAAATTTAACTTTGACTTTTTTATTTTGTTTATCAAGAATAAAATATTCTTTTTGGAGTGAGTTGGCAAAAGATTTTGCAAACAAAGAGGGTTGATAATTAATACATCCTTGATTTTCATAAAAGCGTAACTTTCGATAATCTATTTGCCATTCATTTTTTTCAAAAAATAAAAACAATGCTTCAATACAGATTGGATTTAATTGTTTTAATAATTCTAAATTTTGATTATCTTTTTTTGTAAAAAAATTACTGGTTAATATGTGGTAAATACAATCCCAACGGCTATTAATCTCATCACCAGATAATAGTGCCAAACCCAAAAGTGCGATTATTATTCTTTGTCTTTCACCACCACGGCTTCCCCAGCGGCTTCCCCATTTATTGGAGGTTTTTTCTTTTAATTCCTGCCAATCCAACCAATAATGACGCAATTTACTCAATTCTTTTTTTAGCCAAGTTTTATTATTTTCTTGGTACGTTTGCAAAAATGGCAATACTTTTTGATAATCGCCTTCTTGAATCAAAGTATTTAATTCATCTAAAATCAATTTTTTTTGAATGTGTGACTGAGATGGTTGTTTAGATGGTATGACGGACACTTCGCCGTTTTCGGTATAACCTTTGGATTTTTTTGCTTTAATTAATTTTTCAGCATCTTTTTTGCAGCTTTGAGCATCTGTAAATTCTTTGGTTTTAGATTGTCCTTGTGTACCAATTTTGCCATAAGTGACTGTATGTTGATTTTCATCAACAACAATCTGCCAAAATTTATCGGATTTTTCATCATGATATTCAAGATATGTCATAGGTATTTCCAAAAAAAATAAATAAAAGTTCTTTATAAAATCAATAGGTTAAAAACTTATGCGATGATAAACCCATTTAAAATTAACGTCAAGACAGTTTGGGGCGTTTTATCTGTATTTTTATCTATTTCTTTTGTATTCAATTTCTTTTATACTACAAAATCAATCATTAAATAGTGTTGTGATATGACCGATTATTCTAAAAAAATCCAAGAAGTTCGTAAGTTTTTGCTTATTTTGCAAGATAATATTTGTCGCGCCTTAGAAGAACAAGAGCTCAAGGGCGGCATTGATGGCAGCAGTGAAGAAAAATTTACTGCCGATATTTGGGAACGAAATGAAGGTGGCGGAGGTCGTTCATGTGTCATGTTGGGAGGGCGGGTGATTGAAAAAGCAGGGGTTATGTTTAGTCATATTCACATCAATCAAATGCCAGCTGCTGCCACCCAAAGATATTCAGAACTTGTGGGCAAAAAAGCTGAAGCCTTGGGACTGTCTTTGGTAGTACACCCTAAAAACCCCAATGTTCCAACCAGTCACGCTAACATTCGTTTATTTGTAGCGCACGCTGATAACAACCCTGTTTGGTGGTTTGGAGGCGGATTTGATTTGACGCCTTTTTATCCAACAATTGAAGATTGCGTGCATTGGCACAAAGTTTGCCATGATTTATGTCAGCCATTTGGTGATGATGTTTATCCAAAATACAAAGCTTGGTGTGATGATTATTTTTATCTCAAACACCGCTGTGAAGCTCGAGGTGTAGGCGGGCTGTTCTTTGATGATGTTAACACTCAAAACACAGGTTGGGATTTTGAACGTTGTTTTGACTTTATTAAAGCGGTTGGCTCTGGTTATCTTGATGGCATTTTACCTATTTTTAACAAACGCAAACATATGCCCTATACCCAAAAACAAAGAGAATTTCAGCTATATCGCCGAGGTCGTTATGTGGAATTTAATTTAATTTATGACCGTGGCACATTGTTTGGTTTACAATCTGGCGGACGTACCGAATCCATCTTGGTCAGCATGCCACCTTGTGCCAGCTGGTCTTATTGCTACGAGCCGGAAGTTGACAGTGCTGAATTTGAATTAACTGATTTTTATCTAAAACCCAAAGACTGGTTAAATATTAACCAATGATTTAGGAATTGTGATAATTTGTAAAGTTTCAGTAATATTATGCAAATTGCATTGAGTCTATAAAGTCGCTTATGTTATAGTTATCAGCTTAGTTTGTAATAAACCAATTCTAACAAATAGCCAAGCCTTGATATCTGGAAAATAGCCATGACTTCTTTAAAGCAAACTGCACTTATTGTCTTAACCACCATCCTTTTAACCGCCTGTAATGGTGGTGGGAACTCCAACAGTCCTGATGTAAAAGCCCGACAAGACCTAATGCAAGATTGGCGCAGTGCCAGTGATATCATGAAAGGTATGATGGAAAACCCAGCATCGTTTGACCCAGCTACCTTTAAAGAACAAGCGTACTTTATTCATGAAAGCAATCAAAAAATGTGGGCACATTTTGCTGATGCTAACGCCAAGGGCAAAGGGCAGGATGCAATTTGGACGGATGCAGCTGGCTTTAAAGCCAAACAAGATGAATTTGTTACTGCCACTACCAATCTTATTTTGGCTGCTGATTCAGCAAAAACTGCTGCCGATGTCGAGCAAGCTTTTGGAAAAATGACAGAAAGCTGTGGCGGTTGTCACAAAGCTTATAAAAAATAAGCATCACTTAGTAAAATCCCCTTTAGCAACAAAGGGGATTTTTATTTTTAATTAAATTTCGTGATACAGTTTTGCTCCTGTTTGTTGATAGGTTTGTTTCATTTGCTCCAAACCTTCGGCATATTCTCTAACATTTTGAGTAATTTTCATAGAGCAAAATTTTGGACCACACATTGAGCAAAAATGAGCGGATTTATGAGCTTGTTTTGGCATGGTTTCATCATGCATACTGCGTGCTGTATCTGGGTCAAGTGATAAATTAAATTGGTCTTCCCAGCGAAATTCAAAACGGGCTTTGGATAAAGCATTATCCCTTACTTGCGCTGCTGGATGTCCTTTTGCAAGGTCGGCAGCGTGAGCAGCTATTTTATAAGTAATAATACCATCTTTAACATCTTTTTTATTAGGTAATCCCAAATGTTCTTTTGGAGTAACATAACACAACATCGCCGTTCCATACCAGCCAATCATCGCCGCACCAATTGCTGATGTAATATGGTCATAACCTGGGGCAATATCCGTAGTTAAAGGTCCTAAGGTATAAAATGGCGCTTCATGGCAAACTTCCAGCTGCAAATCCATATTTTCTTTAATCATATGCATAGGCACATGCCCAGGTCCTTCAATCATTACTTGCACATCGTGCTGCCATGCTCGTTTGGTCAATTCACCCAGCGTTCGTAGTTCACTAAATTGAGCTTCATCATTAGCATCTTGAATACAACCTGGACGCAAACCATCGCCCAAGCTAAAAGACACATCATAAGCTTTCATAATTTCACAAATTTCATCAAAATGAGTGTATAAAAAGTTTTCTTGATGATGAGCCAGACACCACTGCGCCATAATCGAACCGCCCCGAGAAACAATCCCTGTTAAACGATTTGCTGTTAATGGCACATAACGAAGCAGCACGCCTGCATGAATTGTAAAATAATCAACACCTTGTTCAGCTTGTTCGATTAACGTATCTTTAAAAATTTCCCAAGTAAGGTTTTCGGCAATACCGTCTACTTTTTCTAGCGCTTGATAAATTGGCACCGTACCAATCGGCACAGGTGAGTTACGAATAATCCATTCGCGAGTTTCATGGATGTTTTTGCCCGTAGACAAGTCCATAATGGTATCTGCTCCCCATCGGGTCGCCCATGTCATTTTTGCAACTTCTTCATCAATGCTTGAACCTAATGCCGAATTACCAATATTGGCGTTAATTTTTACCAAAAAATTACGTCCGATAATCATTGGTTCAGACTCTGGGTGATTAATGTTAGCAGGAATAATTGCTCGTCCTTCAGCAATTTCTTGACGAACAAATTCTGGGGTAATCTCAAAAAGATTTTTTGCGCCAAAATTTTGTCCTTTGTGTTGGCGCATATCCACACCTTCGGCTTGACGCTGATTTTCACGAATTGCCACATATTCCATTTCAGGAGTAATGATTCCTCGTTTGGCATAATGCATTTGAGTAATGTTCTTACCAGCCTTAGCACGCTTGGGCTTGGTAATATGAGCAAAACGCAAATCTTGTGTTAAAATATCATTAAGACGCTGTCTACCAAATTCAGAAGTCAGCGCTGGCAGTTCTTCGGTATCGCCTCGTTCATCAATCCAACGCTCTCTAAGTCGTGGCAAGCCTTTATTTAAATCAATTTCCACATTAGGGTCAGTATACACCCCTGACGTATCATAAACTAAAATAGATGGATTGGCTTCAGCTTCCGTTTTGGTTTGAGTATCTGTTAAATCAATTTGGCGAAAAGGTACTTGAATATCAGTTCTTGAGCCTTCTACATAAACTTTTTTTGATGCAGGCAAAATGCGAGTTAAATCTTTGGCATCTTGTTCGTGTTTGTCGTTTTGAGTTGATAGATTTGTTTGATTCATCATAAAACCCTTAATCATGATTAAACAAATCAAGCCATCAATTTTATGATAAATCCACAAAAAGCGCAGAAAATCAGAAGGTTATTGATATGCTTGATTCCTACGGCGGTATTAACCGCATCAGGTTCAACGGTATCTGTGTCTATAATTAAAATAAATTAAAATAAATTAAAATAATTCAACACAATCTCAGCAGTTTATTGACCGCACTCCGTCAAGCTTTTGGCATTATAACATAAAAACACAAATAATATAAAAACATCCATCTTTCAACTTATTATCTTAATAATGCTATCAATTTTTTTATTACTATTGATTCATTGATGTTAATATCATCATTAAAATAGTTAATTGATTTTTATGTTAAAATGAGTCTAATAAGATAACAAACAAGGAAGTTCATGGAAATGGTCGCCTTAAAATCACCATCTTTAATTGAGCAGCTCACCATTACTTTAATTGGTGTATTTGCCTTTTTGCAAGTATATTCCATCCAAGCAATTTTGCCAATTTTAATTCATGACTTGAATGCCAGTGAAGTGCAAGCGGGCATGATGGTCGGTGCAACTGTGATGGGCATTGCCCTTTTATCACCTTTTGTAGGCATTTTATCAGATAGATTGGGACGCAAAATCTTTGTTGTGGGTGCCTTATTTTTGCTCAGTATTCCAACGGCTTTAATTTCTATCAGCCAATCAGTACACATCATTAGTTTTTGGCGATTTTTGCAAGGAATTTTTGTACCTGGAATTACAGTGGTCTTAATTGCCTATATCGGTGAAGAATACCGTCATCATCTGGCTAAAATGATGAGTTTATATGTGATGGGTACAGTTTTGGGAGGCTTTGGTGGGCGGTTTTTGGTAGGTCATCTTAATGAATTGATTGGATGGCGATACGCTTATGCAGTGATGGCAATCTTTACACTTATTGGCGCAATCATTGTGCTAAAAACTCTACCAAAATCTCAACATTTTTCCCAAAGTGGTAATTGGTCTAGCGCCGTTACGCTGCTAATTTCTCATGCTAAAAATCGCTACGTCATCAGTGCTTGTTTATTAGGAGCGTGTGTACTGTTTTCTTTAGTGGCGTGCTTTACTTTTATTAATCTGCATCTAGCTCAGCCGCCCTATCTTTTATCAACGTCAGCGCTTGCCAATATTTTTAGTATTTATTTAATTGGTATGGTCATTACGCCTTTATCTGCCAAAGCAATTGGTCGTTTTGGTATGGTAAAAACCATCATTGGTGCTGTCAGCATTTCGGTTGTTGGCGTGCTGCTAACACTAAGCGCGCCACTTTGGATGATTATCATTGGTTTGACTTTAATGTCTTCTGGCGTCTTTGTAACCCAATCAGCAACCATCAGTTACATTGCAAGCCACATCACCAAAGGTCGCTCACTGGCATCTGGTTTGTATTATATGAGTTATTATGGCGGTGGCAGCATTGGCGCTTGGCTTTGCGGCTTAGTATATATGCAAGGACAATGGACTTATACCGTATACACCATTATTGGCGTACAGCTATTAGCCTTAACGGTTGCACTTATATTTATGCGTCAATAATCATCACATACTAATGCAAAGGGGCAACTCTTAACACTTCCTCTAATGTAGTTACGCCTTCACTGATGCGTTTTGCCCCCTCAATTCTAAGCGGAAAAACCCCTTCGCTGTAGGCTTGACGTTTTAATTCATCAAGCCCTACCCCTTTGGCAACCATTTTTTTTAATTCATTAGACATTGGCATAATTTCATAAAGCCCAATTCGCCCCTTGTATCCTGTATTACGACAAACATCGCAACCTACAGGATGATACAATTTTTTTGGCAAAGGCGCATTCCAAGGCGCAACTAGTTCACGCCACTGCTGGGCAGCAGGCGTGTTTTCTTCCACAAAATGAGCTTGTTTACATTCAGAACACAGTGTTCGCACCAAACGCTGCGCCATCACGCCCAAAATCGTTGCTGATGTTAAAAAAGGCTGTACGCCCAAATCGTGTAAACGAGTTAGAGAACTTGGGGCATCATTGGTGTGTAGTGTGGATAATACCAAATGACCCGTTAGGCTTGCTTGTACTGCCATATCTGCTGTTTCGGTATCGCGAATCTCACCAACCATAATAATATCAGGGTCTTGACGCATCAGTGAACGGATACCATCTGCAAAATGTAAATCAATACCCGCATTAATCTGCATTTGATTAAAGGCTGGCTCAATCATCTCAATAGGGTCTTCAATAGTGCATACATTGACCCGCTCAGTTGCCAATTGTTTTAAGGTGCTATACAGTGTTGTTGTCTTTCCGCTGCCTGTTGGACCTGTTACCAAAATAATACCATTGGGGTGAGCGGTCAATTCATGCCAAACATCCAACTGTTTTCCCATTAAACCCAATTGACTAAAAGACCGTACCAACACCTCTGGGTCAAATACCCTCATAACTAATTTTTCACCAAAAGCAGTGGGCAGTGTAGAAAGGCGCAGTTCGGTTTCTAGTCCTTTATGGGTACGTGTTTTTAAACGCCCATCTTGAGGTTTTCTTTTTTCTGCAACATTAAGTCTGCCCAAAATTTTAATGCGCGCTGTTACTGCCGTCATAATCGCCACAGGCATTTCATAAACCGTATGCAATACCCCATCGATGCGAAAACGCACTTTACCTGTTTGTCGGCGTGGTTCAAGATGAATATCCGATGCTCTTTGCTCAAAAGCGTATTGTAAAAGCCAATCCACTACTTTAACAATATGCTGGTCATTAGCGTCTGGATTATTGCTGTCGCCAAGTTGTAATAGCGCTTCAACATTGGTTACATCAGCCGCTGCCCGTTTTTGAACCGTATGAGCGCCAGCAATCGCTTTGGTGACTTGATAAAATTCTTGACGATAGCGATTTAGCTGTTCTGGACTGGCATAAACTGTGCTGATGACTTTTGGTTTAACAATTTGATAAATATTAGCATGCCAATCACGGTAAAACGGTTGGTCAGTTGCAATGGTAACTTTTTTATCACTAACATCAATAGGCAAAATATAATGATTTTTGGCGTATTCAAACGACATAATCTTAGTGATGGCAGGAACATCCACTTTGAGTGGGTCAATCTTAAACATCTCAAGCCCAGCTTTATGTGCCAACCACTGATTGAGTTTATCCAACGTTAAAGGTTGATGGTCAATTTGGCTAACCAAATTAAATTTGGTAATAACTTGCAAAGGATGCAAGCTTACATCTTTGCGGCTGGTCATGACCAAATGATATGATTTTTGGTCAATATATCCTGCATTTAATAATTCGTCTAAACACCAGCGCAAATCGATAATAATAGAAAGTTGATTTTGATTCATGTGTATGTAATTTTTTGATTATTTTTAGACAAATTACCAAGAGTTTAAAAAAAATTCAACCCTAAAACGACAAAAACCATAATTCTTATTTTTAAGTCTATTTATTAGGGCTATTTTTAGAAAAAGAATCAATCAGTAAACCAAAAAGCAAGGCGAGTAATGCCAAAAATCACTCCAATTAGGCGATTAAACTATTTGCACAAACTTTCGCAAGGTACGCCGTCATTGTTTCGGTCAAGACTGGATACACCACAAGTATTTAGATAATATTTAGCTTCAGAACAACTACTCATTTGGCTGCAATAACGCTTTGTGCCGCATTGCTGATTGTTACCGCTTTGAGCCGAGTCTTTACTATAACTGGTATGGCTGGCGTGATTGGCAGTTTTTGTTGTGGTGATTGTTTTGGTCGTGCTTTTAGTTCGTAAGCCGCCCCCACGTCTAGCTTCGGCAACATTGATACCGCTTAAAACAATACAGGCAGATACTAAAACTGCAAAAAATTTCATAAAAACTTCCAATAATTTAAAATGATTGAAACTAATGATTCTATCATACTTTACAACCATGCACTATTAAAAATTGAATAAATTAGATTAAAATCAAAGAGTTAATTTAGTTAAAATCAGCTGTTTATTATGATGAATGTACAGTGTGCTTCTATGTCCAACACTTACTATGATTGCTTTTGGTAATTGTTTAACAATTAAGCAATATAACGCCTGCTCAATAGGTTCATCAAGCGCAGATGTTGCTTCATCCAAAAACAATACATCGGGACGCTCAAGCAAAACTCGCAAAAATGCCACGCGCTGCAATTCACCTGGCGACAATAAAGTCTGCCAATCCTGAATTTTGTCCAGCTCGTTTATCCATTTATCCAAATAACATTGGCGCATAAGCGATTTTAGCTCATCATCTTTTGCTTGAATATTAGGATAACAGATGGCTTGTTTTAATGTGCCTTGTGGCATATAGGCTTTTTGTGGTACAAATAGAATTTTACCGCCGGGCGTTTTAAGTGTACCTTCTACAGCGAATGGGCAAATTCCCGCCATTGCTTTTAATAATGTGGTTTTTCCCGTGCCTGATGTTCCCTGAATTAAAAGCCTATCACCTTGATTTAATTGAAGATTAATTGGTTCACTCAGACCTTTACCATCACAAACTATCATAAAATTTTCTAAAACCAAAGCATCTGCTTGCTCAGGCTTAAAGACAATGTTATTATCCAAACCATCCAAACGGAATAAAAACCCATGCAAACGGTCAATTCTGGCTTGATACAAGGTAAATTCTTCATAAAACAAACGAAAAAATGATAAAGCACGCATTAAACGGTTAAAAGATTGTACTGTTTGATGCATATCACCAAGTTTGATTTGACCTGCAAAAAATCGAGGTGCTTGCAGCATCAATGGAAGCAGCATTGCCGTTTGAGTTACGCCAGTATTAAAACCATCCAAACCAAGCATTTGACGCACAATCGCCCAACGGTTGATGATAATGGCTGAAAAACGTTCGGATAGATGATTTTTTTCTTGTTGTTCGCCGTCATAAAAGGCAATACTTTCGGCATTATCTTGCACTCTAATCAGTGAATAACGATAATCGCCATGCAATTTTTCTTTATTGAAGTTTAGATTAATCAATGGCTTACCAATCCAAACCGAAATTAGTGTTGCTACAATGATAAATAGATAAATAAAAAATACCACCCCTTTTGGTATACCCAACCCAAACAACACCAAAATGCCAGACAGTCCCCACAAAATAATGGTGAATTCAACCACACTAACCACGGCATTAATCACCCCACGCACAAGCTCAACACTTGTAGTAACAAACTCTCTGGCATCTTGTTCTATACGTTGGTCAATGTTGTCAGGTGTGTGGTTTTGATAATGTAGGCGGTAATAATTTTTTTGATAAAGCCAGCGTTCTAGTAAAACGTGATTTAATTTTTCCAACCAACGAATCTCAAATGTCTGACCAATCAGTGTATCAACGATTTCTTGAATGACTTTAAAAATCACCAATAACGCATTTAAAAACGCAAAAAACCAAAAAACTTCGGCTTTATTGTCTTGCAATGAACTGTAGAGTTGATTGTAAAATTTGGTATTAAGTACGCTAATTTTAACTTCTATCAATACAAAAAACACTAAAAGTCCAATCATTAAAAACACTTTAGAAATTTGACTTAAGTTTAAACAAGGATGAACAATTAGCCAAAACTTTTGTCCAAAATTTGTTCTTTTAAGCAAATACATACAGCCTAAAAGTCCAAGCATAACCCAAAAAAACGCTTTAAACAGCCAAAAACCTGCGGTGATTAATTCTGCCTGCCAATTCATCATAATTTTAAAACCCTAGAAAAAACCTTTTGCCCAGCCAACAAGACAAAAGGTTTTTGAATCATGATTCTTAAATCACTGGTATTTTTTTTAATCAATATTTAAATTTAACACTCACGCGAATGTTACGTGGCTCACCATAAGAAACCAATTGTGAATTTGGGGTTGTGCCAATTAAGTAATCTTTATCAAAGACATTTTTTACCGCCAGACCTACACCCCAATGTTTAGCTTCATAACCCGCCTTTAAATCCAAGAGCGCATAACTTGGCAAGTCGATAAAACTCGTGCTACGCCAAGCAGTGCGTTTGCCTTGATATCTTGCCCCGCCGCCGACATACCAACCCAAACGGTCAGGACTAAAATGATATTGGGTAGAAAGTGATGCAGCATGTTTGGGAATCTGGCTGATGCGTTGACCTTTTTCATAACTAGTTGCTGCCTCTTCAATTTTGGCAGTAGGTATATAGCTGTACGTTCCTGAGATATTCCATTGATTATTTAATACAAGCGCTGTTTCTAATTCCACTCCTTTGGTGCGTTGTTTGCCAATCAAATCAGAATAAGTTGCGCCGTCAACCGTTTCAGCCACATTTTTACGCGTCAAATCATAATATGATAAATAGCCCTGTAAACGGCGACTAAATCCTTGAAATTTTACCCCAACTTCGGCTTGATGACCTTTTTCAGCGTCTAAAATTTTACCATCTTGACCCAAATCACTGTTTGGATTAAACGATGTGCCATAACTGATATAAGGTGCAAATTTACCTTGATAATCATACATAATAGACGCCGCACCTGTAAAAGCGTTATCAGATGATTTGGTATAAGTTTTTTTAACGTCATCTTTTAATTGGATGTTTGCCCAATCATGGCGAGCTGCCAGATTTACAATAAAATCATTAAAACGCATTTTATCTTTTAAATACACGCCTGCATACTGGGTGTGGGTTAACCAATCGCGATTTTTCCTTACCACGCCTGTACCTGTATAGGTGTAATCAGGAGTATCGGCATCAAACGATTCATTGGCATTGCCGCGCGTAATAATATAGTGGCTGCGTTCACGCAATAAATCCACGCCTGCGGTTACATCGTGCTGAATTCTACCTGTATCAAACCACATTTGAGCACGGTTATCCATGGTGTACATGGTATCTTTTTTATCCTGAACATTTACCTCTCTGCCAATAACACCATCACGATAAAAATTATCAAAAGACCTTGCCAGTGTTGGGTTACCATCAGTTTTAGTTTTAGTAACGGCAAAAATAGAACTTAATTTAACCTTATCATTTAGATTGTGAGATAAATCATAGCCAAAACGAAATGTTTTTTGCTCATCGGTATTTTGTGGTAAGCCAAAAAACGTTTTGCCAGAATATTTTTCATGGGCATTACGCACGGTTTTTACACCCGTACGTAAATCAATCTTATTATTGTGTGGCAATCCTTGTTGGCGCAAATATTCACGCCATTGATAACTGCCCAGAACTGTCAAATTGGTTTTATCACTCAAATCAAAGGTGTAGCTAGGAGCAATATAAAAATTTTTAAAAAATACATAATCCGTCGCGTCATCACGGTCGCTATAACGACCATTGAGACGAAATGCCCCTTTATTAGTTTGATTGGGTGCATGGTTAATATCATAACTGATTTCTTTTTGATTAAAATTTCCCAACGTGATTGTTGCGCGATTAAATGATTCATTTTGTGGGCGTTTTAAAGTAATGTTTACAATTCCACCCGGAAGCCCCATACCATAATCAGCAGTTGCTGGACCTTTGACCACTTCAATGGCGTCCGCCGCTCCCACATCCCATGCCCGTAAATTATTTGTAGAAGTTTGTACTCGCATACCATCAACGTAAGTCTGAGCGGATGATACTTGTCCACGAATGATAAAATCATCCCAGCCACGACGACCTTGCACTCCAGAATTTACACCTGCCACATTTTCTAAAAGCTCGGCAACCGTTGATGCTTGTTTTTGTTCTACTTGCTGTGGTGTCAATACAGTGATGGATTGAGCCGTTTCATATAAAGGCGAATCATCTTTTAGAGAAATGGGTTTAATGGCAACGTATTTCCCCGCCTCTTTTGACACATCAATCACCATAGTTTCAAGTTCTACAGTTGGTTCTTGGATTTGGGCATATGTTAAAGTGGAAAAAAGAACACTGGCACTAAGCACAGATAAAGGGAATTTACGCATAAATTATCTCTAAATAATAATGATTTACAAAGTGATAACTATTATATTAAAAAGGAAAAATAAAAGCTACAAAAAAACACACTCAATTTATGAAAAATTTAAGTGTGTTTTGATTAAAATCAAGTAGTTATCAGTTATGTTATATAATTATATTTACATAATCATATTAAAGATTGAACTGCATCCACAACTGCTTGAGCGGTGATGTTAAAATGCTTGAATAAATCTTTAGCAGGAGCTGACTCGCCAAAGGTGGTCATGCCAATGATTTTTCCATCCAGCCCAACAAACTTATACCAATAATCACAAATACCCGCCTCAACAGCAACTCGGGCACGAATGTGATTTGGTAGAACTTGTTGGCGGTATTCCAAAGACTGCTTTTCAAAGGCTTCCACGCATGGCATGGATACGACACGCACCCCATCAAGCTGATTGTAAGCGTTGATTGCAAGCTCTACTTCTGAGCCTGTTGCAATAATGATGGCTTTTAATTCACCTTTTTCTTTTGCTAAAATATAGCCGCCCTTGGCAATATCTGCGATTTGTTCATCACTGCGAATTTGATGTGGTAAATTTTGACGAGATAAAATCAGCGCCGTAGGAGCGGTTTTAGTTACAATTGCCTGCTTCCAAGCTACCGCTGTTTCAACAGCATCACAAGGGCGCCATGTATAATGATTAGGAGTATTTCTTAAACTGGCAATTTGTTCTACAGGCTGGTGAGTTGGTCCATCTTCACCCAATCCAATTGAATCGTGCGTATAAACCTGAATGATGCGCTGTTTCATTAATGCTGCCATACGCACTGCATTGCGAGCATATTCCATAAACATCAAAAACGTTGCTGTAAACGGAATAAATCCGCCATGCAGCGCCACACCATTGGCAATGGCAGTCATACCAAATTCACGTACACCATAATGCACATAGTTACCATCAGTATGTGCTTGTACACCTTTTGCATCTTTCCATAATGTCAAGTTTGACCCCGCCAAATCTGCCGAACCGCCCAAAAATTCAGGCAATAATGGAGCAAAAGCAGCGATGGTGTTTTGGCTGGCTTTACGGGTGGCAAGCGACTCGCCCTTTTGTTGAGTTTGATAAATAAATTCGTCCGCTTTTTGAATAAAATCTTCAGGTAATTCACCATTTAGACGACGCAATAGCTCTTTTGCATCGTGTGGGTAGTTTGCTTGATAGTGAGCAAATTTTTCATTCCACGCCTGCTCAAGCGCTTCACCTTTAGATTTAGCATCCCATGCCTGATAAATAGACTGGGGAATTTCAAATGCAGGAAAATGCCAATCCATCTCTTGACGAGCTAACGCAATTTCATCAGCACCCAGTGGTGCGCCATGACAATCTTCTTTACCTTGTTTATTTGGTGAGCCCAGACCAATAACTGTTTTACAGATGATTAATGTTGGTTTGGTTGTTTCTGCCTTGGCAGCTTGGGTGGCTTTCGCAATGGCTTGGCTGTCATGTCCATCTACGTTTAATACTTGCCAATTGTAAGATTCAAAGCGTTTTTTGGTGTCATCACTAAACCAGCCTTCTACTTCGCCATCAATAGAAATGCCATTATCATCATAATACACAATCAATTTGCCAAGCTTGAGAGTCCCAGCAAGTGAACACGCTTCATGACTGATGCCTTCCATTAAACAGCCATCGCCTAAAAAACAATAGGTGTAATGATTAATGATTTCGTTGTCAGCTTTATTAAATTGGGCAGCTAGCGTTTTTTCAGCCAATGCAAATCCCACCGCATTGGCAATTCCTTGACCTAGTGGCCCTGTAGTGGTTTCAATTCCGCCTGCATAGCCATACTCTGGATGTCCTGCGGTTTTTGAATGTAACTGGCGAAAATTTTTAATGTCATCAATTGTTAAGTCATAACCCGTTAAATGCAATAGTGCATATAACAACATAGAACCGTGACCATTAGATAAAACAAAACGGTCGCGGTTTGCCCATTTTGGGTTGGCAGGATTGTGATTTAAAAACTGACGCCAAAGCACTTCGGCAATATCCGCCATACCCATGGGTGCGCCAGGATGTCCTGAATTAGCTTTTTGTACAGCGTCCATAGCAAGGACACGAATGGCATTGGCGTTTTGGCGTTGGTTTAGGGGGGCTGGCATTGGCTAATCCTATAGGCTAATTAAATTGCCATATTTTAACATAATTCATAAAATATTGGGGAATTTTACCAAGAGAACAGCTTAAGGTATTTTTAAGTTATTATGGTTTAAACACCTTTTTCACCATTTGAATGAATATCCATACACCCATGCACACTATCAAATATTTGGCTGTCATTCTGTATTTCATAATGACGATTATGCACACTTGGCACATTTGTGATGAAATGATGTCATCATTTACAAAATCTAGTCTTAACTTAAAAAAAATTCTTGGTGGTGTAGCCAGCTTTATAAAGCTTGTGTTTATTTGTGATTTTACAGGCGATGATAAACCTTAGTATCTATTTGTAAATAAGGCTTGATAAGCAGCAAATGGGACTCATCATCTGATTTACTTAACTTGTAATGTATTTCACAGATCTTTTGATTATCGCCCTTATAGGCTTTGCCAAAGCAGTCTTTGATGGTGGTTTGATTTTGAGTGGCGCCTTGACCTTTGACATACATGTAGCCAAGGCTGAATAAGCATCTTTTATTACCTTGATTGGCTTTTTGGGTTTAATATGGTGATATTTATTGAATATGTACTTATAAAAAGGCTTAGAGCAAGTGCGAATATGGTGAGTTTTTTAACATAGTAATTTTTGCTATTGGTTAGGTTATTGAAAAACAAAAACGCCCTGATTAGCTCACCTGCATCACCTGCACTTAACTCTCCACCTAAATAGGAAGTGATAGGTGGAGAATTAGGCATGATAAGTTAAATTTTTACCAAGGACACATAATCAAGAAAGCACTTTGGCACCGCCCATATATGGTTGCAATACCTTAGGAATATTAACCGTGCCATCCGCATTTTGATGATTTTCCAAAATAGCAAGTAATGTCCGCCCTACCGCAAGCCCTGAACCATTGAGTGTGTGCACCAACTCAATTTTTTTACCGTCTTTAACACGAGCCAACATACGTCTTGCCTGAAAATCACCACAATTTGAACAACTGGAAATTTCACGATAAGTATTTTGGCTAGGTAACCATACCTCGATATCGTAAGTTTTTACCGCACTAAAGCCCATATCACCTGTGCATAATGCCACAACTCGATAAGGCAACTCCAAAGCTTGTAAAATACTTTCAGCTTGAGCAGTCATCTCTTCTAGCGCCTGCATGGACGTTTCAGCTTTAACGATTTGCACCATCTCCACCTTTTCAAATTGATGTTGGCGAATCAATCCTCGTGTATCACGCCCTGCACTACCTGCCTCACTACGAAAACAAGGTGTATGTGCGGTTAGTTTGATGGGTAGTTCTTTTAACTCTATAATTGCATCACGAACTGTATTAGTCAAAGGAACTTCTGACGTTGGAATTAAATAATAGTCTTTATCGCCACGCAGTTTAAATAAATCTTCTTCAAATTTTGGTAACTGCCCTGTTCCTTGCAAACTATGATTATTCACCATATAAGGCACATACATTTCAGTATAGCCTGCTTGGGTATGGGTATCTAACATAAATTGAATCAACGCACGATTTAATCTTGCCAAACCGCCTTTTAGGACGCTAAAACGTGAACCGGTTAATTTAGCAGCCAACTCAAAATCAAGCAATCCCAAACCCTCGCCAATGTCTGTATGGTCTTTTATTTGAAAATCAAACGCTCTTGGCGCACCCCATTTTCTAACTTCAATGTTGTCATTTTCATCTTGACCCACAGGTACACTATCATCAGGTAAATTAGGAATGGCAAGACTTTGAGTAATAATAATGGACTGCAGTTCTTTTAATTCATTTTCAGCCACTTTCATGGATTGGCTAACCACTTCCATTTGTTGCAATAGTTCTTCAGCATTTTGTCCATTGCGTTTTAATTCGCCAATTTTTTTTGCACCTTGGTTTTTTTGGGCTTGCAAATCTTCAGTTTTTATTTGTAAGGATTTACGGCGTTGTTCTAAATCTTGCCAAAAATCAATGTCAAGCTGATAACCACGAGTGGCTAGTTTGACTTGTAAATCACTTAAATCACCACGCAATAATTTGGGGTCTAACATAATTTGCCCTTGAAAAAATTTGTTCTTAAATTAAGTTTTTAAAGTAGTTTATAATACCAAAAAGCACCATAAATTTCAGCTGATTTTGATGATTTTTATATTTAATCGGAAATTTTTAGTTTTTTGGTTTATTTTTGTGAAATATTTGGGTAAGATAGGCAAATTCATTGTGTTTATTTTTGTGGTTTTTTATGAAAAATAAAAAAGAAGGTCTTTATCCTTATACCCTACAGCCCATTGCTTTAAATATGACAGATGGCGAATTTAAATCTGCTCAACTTGCACTTTTTGAAAAAAACGCCAGCACTTATAATATCAAATCACTACGCACCAAAGAATGGATTGTTATTGGGATTACAATTATTTTAGCAATTTGTGGACTGATTTTTTTGCAAGGCTATTCAACCATTATTTTTTGGTTAATGTTGATTGGTGTGATTGTCTATCTTTTACTTAGAACACTTGGATTAAAATGGTACATGAAACGTGAATTTGAAAAACAAGTTAGTGAACTTAAAATTCCTGATGAAATGTATCAATTAAAACTTGGTGTGCAAAGTCATGGTCTTATTATGGCAATTCCTGCTAGTACTGACCGATTAACAAATCTACAAATGCGTGGCATGAATGTTCGACAAGCACCCATGCAACAAGGGGTTATTGCTTGGTCGGCAGTGACATCTTGGGATGAAACAGACGAATTTTTGTTTGTGATGTTTGAAGCGCACGGTCAAAAAGGCAGTCAAATTATTCCAAAACGTCTGCAAACTCAAGGATTACCCATCCAAACCATCATCAAACATCTAAGTCAAGTAAAAGCTAAAGGCATGGAGGGATTACCTTCTGCAGTTTAATTTAAAAAATTAATTAAATTAATTAAAAAATTATAAATATTCAATTTTACCGATTAAACCAGATTGTTTATACTGTGCCTACATAAAGATTTTAAATCGCAACCAAAGCAAACACCCTTAGGAGGGATTATGCAACAATCCATTGACAAATTAAATGTATTGCTATCTGGTTATCATGTGTTTTATTTAAATGTGCGTGGTTATCATTGGAATGTAAAAGGTGAACACTTTTTCTCATTACATACTAAATTTGAAGAACTGTACACTGAGCTACAAAACCAAATTGATGAAATTGCTGAACGCATTTTAACGCTTGGTGGCACACCCCTACACGCTTATAGCGACTATGCAGCATTATCTAACATTCAAGAACACAAAAATTCGTTTGATGGACGTGAATGTGTAAGTGGTGTAATCAAAGGTCTGGAGTTATTAATTGCTGAGCAAAAAGCATTGATTGTGATTGCTGAAGAAGCAGGTGACCAAAACACTGCTGATTTACTTTCAAACTACACCAGCGGTCAAGAAAAACATCTGTGGATGTATAAAGCATTTCTTGGTTAATTTTTTAATTCAAAGCAATTTTTTAAAACCCTTGAAGAGACCATCAAGGGTTTTTTATGATAAAAAATTAACCACTTAGCAAATAAAAACATTAAAATAAAGCTGTTTTTTGCTATAATTAAAAGTTGTTTTTTTAATATTTGTTTTTTTATGCCAAAACAGCGTCTAAAAGCGTGGCTACCCACTCCAGAAAAATTACACCAAAACCGAATTGTGCGTTGGTTTGCGCCTTTTTTGGCGGATGCTCGCCTGTGGCACATGAACCGAAATTCGCTTGGAAGAGCGGTGTATATTGGTGTTTTATGCGCTTTTTTCCCTTTGCCAGGTCAAATGCCACTTGCAATTATTGGCGCACTATTATTTCGAGCAAACGTACCAATGGCAATTGCCCTGACGTGGCTAACCAACCCCTTAACCACCATTCCTATTTTTTGGGCTGCTTATTGTGTGGGTGCTTTTTTACTTGGTGAGCCACTGATTGGTTTTCGAACGGTTGGTGTTTTTGTATCAGAACTGACCAAATGGCTATCGGGAAATGGTTACAATGCTCATATTTTGACACAATTTTCACTACCTGCGTTTGGGCTTGGACTTGTGATTTTTGCAATTGTTACCAGTATTATTGCAGGAATTTTATTTCGGATTGTTTGGCAATATTATATTTTGATTGATTGGCGTAAGCGTCATGGTTATAACGCTAACGCCCCAAAATTTAGCAACCAAAAAAATCGTAAAAGTGATGATGATTTTTCCGGTATTATGTAGCAGTTGCACAAAGACCAAAATTTAAACAAAACCATACAGAAATGCCCTTATTTAGATAAGGGCATAGCTTTTACTATAAATGTATTTTACAGAATAAATAAGAAGGAGCAAATTTTATATGATAATACGAGACACAACGCATAACGATATTGAACAGTTAGAGCAAATATATAGTGAGGCATTTAAATCTAATAATCGTTTTTTTCCAGATAATATGGTTGAAGACAATGAAGAAGGAGAGCCTGATTTGTCACCATCTCTCGCATTTCAAATTCCTGAGAAAATGGTTTTATCTTTAGAGTTAGACGGAACATTGATTGGTGGTATTATTCTAACTCTTTTCAATACAAATGCGAACAAATTAGATAGGCTTTATATAGCACCAAAATATCAAGGGAAAGGATTTGGATACGAGGCTTGGACATATATTGAAAAAATATATCCAAATCCTTTTGGATGGGAGCTTGTCACTCCGACTTGTTTGATTAATAATGCTTGTTTTTACATTAACAAATGCGGATTCATGATTTCTAAAGTCACGGATGTGTTTGAAGATGGAGTGGGAATGTTCGTTTTTACGAAATATACCCATGGAAAAGAAATATGATATTTACACATCTGCGCCGTTTTACCGTTTGGAAGCGAAGATTTCTAAATTTTGGGTTTGAAGGTAAAGGCGGTTCTTCCCGACCTTTTGCGTGATTTAATGCCACACGATAGTCTGAAATCTTCCGATCAAGATCTTTTAATTCTTTATGGAGTTGCTTGATTTGCGCTGCAATTTCTTTCTTTTCGGTTTCAATTTCTTCAATCGCTTCTTCAAGCACATTTTCCAAAGTTGATTTTTGTTTTGTCATTGACTATTCTTACCTTTCGTACATAAAAGATAAGAAAATGTAGCAGAAACAACAAATTAAATCTTTGTGCAACTGCTACATAATACCGGATTTTTCGATTTAATATAATTTTTTTAGATTTAAACTTCTTAAATGCAATCTATCACTGCCATTGTCCACTTTTCATGACCAACATTCTGTCAGCTTTTTTTGCCAATACCTTATCGTGTGTTACCATCAAAAGCGCCATACCAAATGTGCTTTGCAGCTCTGATAATAACTCAAAAACCGCATGGGCATTTTCATCATCCAAATTACCTGTTGGCTCATCCGCCAAAACCAATGCAGGCTTGGTAACCAAAGCCCTAGCAATAGCCACTCTTTGACGCTCCCCGCCTGACAATTCACTAGGGCGATGATGGCTTCGATGCGCCAGTCCAACTTTTTGTAACAGTTCATTTGCCAGCTCTTTAGTTTCTAAAATTGAAACATTTTTTCTCATCAAAAGTGGCATCGCAACGTTTTCGGTTGCGGTAAACTCCGCCAAAAGATGATGGAATTGATAAATAAAACCTAGATACTGGTTTCTTAATTCACCACGCTGAGTTTCATTTAATTGATTAAGACAAACACCCTTTAACCAAACTTCACCCGTAGTTGGCGTATCAAGCCCGCCCAACAAATGCAAAAGCGTACTTTTGCCAGAACCGCTGCTACCAACGATAGCAACACGCTCGCCTGCCTGAATTGTTAAATCCAGACCCAACAAAACTTCAGTTTTAATTTTGCCTTCATCGTAAATTTTACTAATGCTTTTTGCTTCTAAGATTGCATTCATTTTTTATCCTTATTCATTCATAACGTAATGCTTGAGCAGGCTGAACTTTTGAAGCACGTCGTGCAGGATAAATCGTCATCAAAAAAGACAACAAAAATGAAATACTCACAACCAACAAAACATCCAAAACTTTTACCTGTGATGGCAAATAATCCACAAAATACGCATTAAATAACCCCAAACCCAATGTATTATTCACCCAATTGAGTAAGTCGCTGACCGTTAAAGAAAACGTAACTCCTAAAATTGTTCCAAGCACCGTACCAACAACACCAATAATCATACCTTGCACGACAAAAACCTGTGTAATCAATTTAGGGGAGGCGCCAAAGGTTTTTAAAATGGCAATATCAGCCTTTTTATCAGTTACCAACATAATCAAACTAGACACAATATTAAAAGCCGCTACCAAAATAATCAGAGATAGCAGCAATGCCATCATGGTTTTTTCCATTTGAATTGCAGAAAATAAATTACCATGGGTTTGTTTCCAGTTATCTGAGATTAATCTATCTGGATCAATGGACTGAGCTTTATCAGCGGCGATTGGTGCATAAAAAATATCATTTAATTTTAAGCGAATGCCTTGAGCGCCTTCTGGTAGTCTCAACAAAACACCCGCATCACGCATCGCAACATAACCTGTTAAACTATCTAATTCAGGACTAATATTAAAAATCCCCACCAAGGTAAAACGTTTAAATCGTGGAATAACCCCCGCTGGCGATGGTGATGCTTCAGGTAACACCAAGGTTACTTTATCGCCTAATTGCAAATTCATGTTATCAACCATGCTTTTACCCAGAACGATTCCAAATTCACCTTCTTTTAAATTATCAATATCACCTGCCAACATATGTTCATTGATAATAGAAACTTTTTTTTCGTATTCAGGTTCGATGCCAGATACCACCACGCCTGAAACTTGACCATAAGCAGTAATCATACCTTGCAACTGAATAAATGGCGCAACTGCCTCAACATTTTTATCATTTTGTTGAATCTTTTCTCCAAGAGACTTCCAGTCAGAAATAATCTCTGGCGACAACACTGAAGCTTGAGATACAGTACCCAAAATACGAGTTTTTAGCTCCCTATCAAACCCATTCATCACAGAAAGCACTGTAATCAAGACTGCTACGCCTAACGTCAGTGCAATAATAGAAATCAGTGAAATAAAAGAAATAAAGCCATTTTTATGTTCAGCTTTGGTATAGCGAAGCCCAATAAATAAAGCAAGAGGACGAAACATGAACTATCTTTTTTCCTAAAAAAATTTACCATAGTTTACACTATTTACACTCATCGCGGGCAAATTTTTATCCTAACACTATTGATGATAAATTTACTGATTTATTCATTTATTGATACAGTATTAAAAAACTGCTCTACCACCATAAATTGTTCTTTTGTGGTTTCTTTGTGATACATAGCCTCACGAAAAGCAGCTGAGTTGGGTAAACTGCCTGTATACCATGCAATGTGTTTTCTAGCAATACGACAACCTGAATACTCTCCATAAAAACGATATAATTCATCAAGATGTGTCAAGACGACTTCTTTTAATTCATTAATTGTTGGTTTTTTAGGCAATTTTCCAGTTTGCAAATAATGATGAATTTCCCTAAAAATCCAAGGCTTTCCTTGCGCTGCCCTTCCTATCATTACCGCATCAGCACCCGTTATCTGCTGAACATTGACTGCTTTTTCAGCACTGTCAATATCACCATTAACAATCACAGGAATGTTTATCAATTTTTTGACCTCAGCAATCAATTCATAACGAGCGCTACCATGATACATATCTTCTCTAGTTCTGCCATGAATGGTAATGGCACTAATACCTGCATTTTCTGCAATTTTAGCAACTGTTAAAATATTCTCTTTGCCATTTTCATAGCCTAGACGCGTTTTTAAAGTAATGGGTACATCAATTGCTTTAACAACTTCATTAAGTAACTTTTCCACCAAAGGCAAATCAGCCAATAAAGCAGAACCTGACAATTTTTTACATACTTTTTTGGCAGGACATCCCATATTGATATCAACCATTTGCGCCCCGTTTTCTACTTGAAAACGAGCTGCTGCAACCAATTTATCAACATCTGCTCCTGCAATTTGAGCAGAAATAGGTGCAATCTCTCCTGTAAAATCAGCACGATACAATGATTTTTTACGCGCATAAAGCGCCGTATCCGCAATAATCATCTCACTGATGGCATGCCCTGCCCCAAAATTTCGACACAGTCTTCTAAAAGGATTATCTGTAACCCCCGCCATAGGTGCAAGTATCAAGCGATTATCGATTTTTAAGCCTCCAATGTACAAAGGCTGAAGTAAATCATGTTGGTTATTTATTAAGTTTTTTGTCATGTGGTATAACTTTACATAATTTGGTATAATTAGCTATTTTAGCTTATTAAATAAACTTAAGCGACAAACGATTTAATTAATTTAAAAAGTAAGTATAAGTATTAATTTACAATGTACTTACTAATTCGTTTTATTTCACCAACCATAATAAGTGTTGTAACAAGCATGCATTAAATAAATTTATCAATCGCTAACCTGTGGTTGTCATCAAAATACAGTAGATTAGCGATTTTTATAATCATTTTTAAATCAATAACTTATCATTTTGTTTTTACAAAAAATTTGTGTTATACTTCAAAAACTCTCTTTATAAATAGCTTTAGCGAATTTAGGCTGTCAAAGCTTTACTTGGTAAAGTCTAGAAATGAGGGAGCAGCTACCTACGGGTAGCTGTGTGTTGAAACACCTTTACCGTCGGTCAAAACGGCGTAACTGCAGCAGCTACCTACGGGTAGCTGTGTGTTGAAACTAGATACAGGCAATAAAAAAAAATCATCAATAATAGCAGCTACCTACGGGTAGCTGTGTGTTGAAACTAAAAAAAGTATTGACAAGTTGCAAAACGCACTATGCAGCTACCTACGGGTAGCTGTGTGTTGAAACTAATCTGCATCAACCTGACCGAAGAGTTAATTATGGGCAGCTACCTACGGGTAGCTGTGTGTTGAAACATTACCTATGTTAGCCCGATAATTAGCTAAATACGCAGCTACCTACGGGTAGCTGTGTGTTGAAACACGTTGAATTATTATACACTAAAATAATATTAGGCAGCTACCTACGGGTAGCTGTGTGTTGAAACCGCCTTTGTATTCCTGACGGTCAAACTTACCCACAAGCAGCTACCTACGGGTAGCTGTGTGTTGAAACGTACTCAAACAAGGATACGAACTTATATACCAAGCAGCTACCTACGGGTAGCTGTGTGTTGAAACCGTAGGGTGACGGATGATAACATTGCCATCTCTGCAGCTACCTACGGGTAGCTGTGTGTTGAAACTATTATGTTGCAGGTGGGCTGTTGCTGATTGGGATGCAGCTACCTACGGGTAGCTGTGTGTTGAAACTGAATTGCCTGCATTCTGCAGCTGGGCGAGCAAAGCAGCTACCTACGGGTAGCTGTGTGTTGAAACATGGCTCATTACCTGCACGTCTTTTTTTTGCTCTTGCAGCTACCTACGGGTAGCTGTGTGTTGAAACTAAAAAGTGGTAAGTTTTATATTGACTATGACTACAGCAGCTACCTACGGGTAGCTGTGTGTTGAAACCCTTTGGCTCGTGCATGGGCGGCCGCTGGCACAAAGCAGCTACCTACGGGTAGCTGTGTGTTGAAACAGTTAGGGAAGGAATTAGGAAATGCTGAATGGATGCAGCTACCTACGGGTAGCTGTGTGTTGAAACACCACTTGGCATACTCTTAGCCTCTTGCATTAAGCAGCTACCTACGGGTAGCTGTGTGTTGAAACAGTGCCTTTGACTTGGTTAAAAATACCCATTTTTGCAGCTACCTACGGGTAGCTGTGTGTTGAAACATATCTATATTACCCCCAAAAAGGGTGATAAAGTAGCAGGCAGCTACCTACGGGTAGCTGTGTGTTGAAACCCGGCAAGCAGTCTTGTTTGAGGGGGGTAAAATGCAGCTACCTACGGGTAGCTGTGTGTTGAAACAAAATCTTCATCTTTTATTTTTTGAGATACAATAGCAGCTACCTACGGGTAGCTGTGTGTTGAAACATCGGTTTGTTTATCCTGCTCATCTGAGCTTGTCAGCAGCTACCTACGGGTAGCTGTGTGTTGAAACTTGCCTGTGAGCTGTTTTTTGATATCACGAGCCAGCAGCTACCTACGGGTAGCTGTGTGTTGAAACTTCACTTATTACCTGCACATCTTTTGATAACTCGGCAGCTACCTACGGGTAGCTGTGTGTTGAAACGAAAAATGATGATGAGTGCCTAAAATTGGTTAAAAAGCAGCTACCTACGGGTAGCTGTGTGTTGAAACTGAAAAATGATGATGAGTGCCTAAAATTGGTGCAGCTACCTACGGGTAGCTGTGTGTTGAAACATTTTTTAACAGCTTGATAAATAGTCCTGACGTGGGCAGCTACCTACGGGTAGCTGTGTGTTGAAACTGGGTTTGGCAACTCATAAGGATTGGGGTTTGGGTGCAGCTACCTACGGGTAGCTGTGTGTTGAAACTAACGGGGGTATCCCCTACTTGTGTCGCTACCATAGCAGCTACCTACGGGTAGCTGTGTGTTGAAACGAGACAATCAATAAAAACAATGACTTAACAAGATAAGCAGCTACCTACGGGTAGCTGTGTGTTGAAACAGATAAATCATCATCACGGTTTGATGCGATGCTGTAGCAGCTACCTACGGGTAGCTGTGTGTTGAAACTTACCTTAGATAGACTGTATTATATCGGAAAACCCGTGCAGCTACCTACGGGTAGCTGTGTGTTGAAACATATAATAAAAATGATGAAATGTTACAGAATTGTTGCAGCTACCTACGGGTAGCTGTGTGTTGAAACCGCTGCTATCGTTGCCGCAAGGTTAGCTAAGTTAATGGCGCAGCTACCTACGGGTAGCTGTGTGTTGAAACATGATTTCGACACTCATAATCTTACCGAGTTTTTGCAGCTACCTACGGGTAGCTGTGTGTTGAAACTCTAAAGATACAATATGCAAGAGCTGTACTCATCGCAGCTACCTACGGGTAGCTGTGTGTTGAAACAAGCTGATTAACTGTCGCGCCATTAGTTTTGTGGAGCAGCTACCTACGGGTAGCTGTGTGTTGAAACAAAAAGATGCCTAAAAAAGGCTTGATTGAACTTGGGCAGCTACCTACGGGTAGCTGTGTGTTGAAACAAATCAAAATCAGCGTTTAGGGCGTGATGGGCGGCGCAGCTACCTACGGGTAGCTGTGTGTTGAAACGGTAGCTGCACGCCCTATTGCATTTGGATATTAAGCAGCTACCTACGGGTAGCTGTGTGTTGAAACGCTATCCAAGCGATTAAAACTCATATGCACGCAGCAGCTACCTACGGGTAGCTGTGTGTTGAAACAAATAATGCGGTGGTTATGTTCACACCAATCGTGCAGCTACCTACGGGTAGCTGTGTGTTGAAACATCAGCACTTAATAAGGATAAGGCTAATAGTGCAGTGCAGCTACCTACGGGTAGCTGTGTGTTGAAACTGTGATAAGGTTCTCTACTGAATATACCTTACCAGTGTCAGCTACCTACGGGTAGCTGTGTGTTGAAACGTAACAGATAGTCAGTACGCTGACATGCTTGGTATAAGCAGCTACCTACGGGTAGCTGTGTGTTGAAACCGTAGGAATGTTACCAAGACTTCCAGACTCTTTATGCAGCTACCTACGGGTAGCTGTGTGTTGAAACGTCAATGGTGGATAGTGCAACGCAAAACCCCCTAAGCAGCTACCTACGGGTAGCTGTGTGTTGAAACATATATAGTAGCGGTTCATCGGTGCTTCTAATGAGCAGCTACCTACGGGTAGCTGTGTGTTGAAACATCTAAACTGGTTGGCTTAGGTGTGTCCGTGTCTGCAGCTACCTACGGGTAGCTGTGTGTTGAAACACTTATCGCCCCGTTAAACGATCATATATTTACGCAGCTACCTACGGGTAGCTGTGTGTTGAAACAGTTATCCACATTATCCACAACTCTACCTGTGGATAGCAGCTACCTACGGGTAGCTGTGTGTTGAAACTACAGATACCGAAACGGCAAATGATACGGGTGTTTGGCAGCTACCTACGGGTAGCTGTGTGTTGAAACGGTAACGGTTAGTCCCATGGATATAATGGATACGCAGCTACCTACGGGTAGCTGTGTGTTGAAACGCCTGTGTGAGCTTGATTGCAAGCGATATTGGCAAGCAGCTACCTACGGGTAGCTGTGTGTTGAAACGTATACTTGGTCTAAGATACCATGTTCTAATTTGTGCAGCTACCTACGGGTAGCTGTGTGTTGAAACAAATCAAACAATAAAGCTAGACTTGTCTAGCTTTAGCAGCTACCTACGGGTAGCTGTGTGTTGAAACTAACAATCTTGATACTTATTGGCAAATCTAAATCGCAGCTACCTACGGGTAGCTGTGTGTTGAAACATGGACTTTATTAATATCCAAATGCAATAGGGCGTGCAGCTACCTACGGGTAGCTGTGTGTTGAAACATTGAGTGCGAAAAACAAACCTTAGCACAAAACTGCAGCTACCTACGGGTAGCTGTGTGTTGAAACGATAAATTAACATAGCGCTGGTTAATATCCAACAGGCAGCTACCTACGGGTAGCTGTGTGTTGAAACTGTATATAACGATCAATCAAAACTGACATAAATTGATAGGCAGCTACCTACGGGTAGCTGTGTGTTGAAACAACGGACTGCTTGTTGGCATTATCCATCGCTTTAGAGCAGCTACCTACGGGTAGCTGTGTGTTGAAACAACCGAAAAACCCAACATTTAAAAGGAAAATGTTATGCAGCTACCTACGGGTAGCTGTGTGTTGAAACATCTAACTGTAGCATATCACTTGTGATATGTGCTGAGCAGCTACCTACGGGTAGCTGTGTGTTGAAACATATCACCCCCAAAAAGGGTGATAAAACGCTTGCGCAGCTACCTACGGGTAGCTGTGTGTTGAAACCAGCCTCTCGTGCCGATGAAATTGCTAAATCGCTAGCAGCTACCTACGGGTAGCTGTGTGTTGAAACAACGCATCAGCCCAAAGATATCCAAATCGACCCCAAGCAGCTACCTACGGGTAGCTGTGTGTTGAAACACCTAGTTATGATTATTATGTATTATTTGACGATATGCAGCTACCTACGGGTAGCTGTGTGTTGAAACAAAAATTTAGGATATTTGGACAAAGTTTATAAGTCAGCAGCTACCTACGGGTAGCTGTGTGTTGAAACATTCATCACTTGCCACTCATTGCCAATGAACGCAGCAGCTACCTACGGGTAGCTGTGTGTTGAAACGATAAAATCTATTGAGTGTTTAAAATTGGTTAAAGCAGCTACCTACGGGTAGCTGTGTGTTGAAACAGCACATCAAGCACAGACTGCTTATCGGAGTTATGCAGCTACCTACGGGTAGCTGTGTGTTGAAACTGGATACGGGCAGCAAAAAAAAATCATCAATAATGCAGCTACCTACGGGTAGCTGTGTGTTGAAACAAGTAAATTAAATCCAACGACAAGCACAATCAAAGCAGCTACCTACGGGTAGCTGTGTGTTGAAACCGCCACAAACTCATCTATTAGCATATCTAAATCTGGCAGCTACCTACGGGTAGCTGTGTGTTGAAACACTCACGAATTAGCAGAGCGTGATAACCTTGCCAAACAGGCAGCTACCTACGGGTAGCTGTGTGTTGAAACTCAGAATTATGTTTGCAATCGCTCTAAATTTAAGCAGCTACCTACGGGTAGCTGTGTGTTGAAACTGTAAAGTTTGATGGTTGCAGGCAATCGTAATTTGCAGCTACCTACGGGTAGCTGTGTGTTGAAACCTAGGTATCGGTACGTCTAACCCAGAGTAGTGAATAGCAGCTACCTACGGGTAGCTGTGTGTTGAAACGTTAGTTAAGCCATCTTATTTTAAGGGCAAAAATTAGCAGCTACCTACGGGTAGCTGTGTGTTGAAACTAAATACCTCATCAGCAAATTCTTTTGATAATTGGGCAGCTACCTACGGGTAGCTGTGTGTTGAAACACAAAATCTGAAATAGACAAACTTAATGAACTAAGCAGCTACCTACGGGTAGCTGTGTGTTGAAACGCTCTGATAGCAGCGATTGCGTGGACGCAATCAAGCAGCTACCTACGGGTAGCTGTGTGTTGAAACCACCCATAAACTCCAGCCGCGTAAGCCACCGGGGAGCAGCTACCTACGGGTAGCTGTGTGTTGAAACATTTGTTAAGCGTGCGTTAGCGGGTGCGGGTCTGGGGCAGCTACCTACGGGTAGCTGTGTGTTGAAACTGTTATTGCAGGCAATGCAAGCTCCGTCAAAGCCGCAGCTACCTACGGGTAGCTGTGTGTTGAAACAACCAAGAAAGCGTAAATGCTTTTTTAGGATTTTGCAGCTACCTACGGGTAGCTGTGTGTTGAAACACCTAAAGAGCTAACAAGCAAGATGAAAGAAATGGCAGCTACCTACGGGTAGCTGTGTGTTGAAACTGGATTGTTATGTATCTTAGTAAGTCTGTCAAACGCAGCTACCTACGGGTAGCTGTGTGTTGAAACCAAAATCCGTGCCAGTGGGCTTTTCTGATGTGTGGGCAGCTACCTACGGGTAGCTGTGTGTTGAAACTTGCAATCGCCCGAAACCCGTGTGATGTTTGTTCGCAGCTACCTACGGGTAGCTGTGTGTTGAAACCGTTTGCCAACGTCCGCTCCATGCCTGATGTTAGGCAGCTACCTACGGGTAGCTGTGTGTTGAAACAGGGTTTGCTTGCGTGGCGGATGTCAATTTACCCAAGCAGCTACCTACGGGTAGCTGTGTGTTGAAACAATAAATAAAACTTGTCAAAATCAGCTCGGCCAACGCAGCTACCTACGGGTAGCTGTGTGTTGAAACCTTTTTTTAAAGTCAATAATAGTAAAAGAATTATGCAGCTACCTACGGGTAGCTGTGTGTTGAAACATATTAGCTTACCATTAGGTGCTAAGGTGCGCCGGCAGCTACCTACGGGTAGCTGTGTGTTGAAACTCAAACGCTCTGATAGTTAATAATTTGCCCAATGCAGCTACCTACGGGTAGCTGTGTGTTGAAACTGGGTATACCAATAAGAACTTAGCTCTTCTTAGAGCAGCTACCTACGGGTAGCTGTGTGTTGAAACACACTCGAGCACCAATTGTGATACCAGCTCGGTTAGCAGCTACCTACGGGGTAGCTGTGTGTTGAAACATATTACTTAAGTATACGTTTAAGCAGATTAAATGCAGCTACCTACGGGTAGCTGTGTGTTGAAACTAAATCCGGTCATTGGGATTTAGATAACGGCGGCTGCAGCTACCTACGGGTAGCTGTGTGTTGAAACATTAGTCCTCCCTAGTAAGTAGTTGCTTGTTCATGCAGCTACCTACGGGTAGCTGTGTGTTGAAACTATACGCAAAGATTTATCCGCGTATGTCTTAACGGCAGCTACCTACGGGTAGCTGTGTGTTGAAACGTCCAGTTGTTCACGAATCAAAACAAGTTCACGCACGCAGCTACCTACGGGTAGCTGTGTGTTGAAACTGAACAAGACACTACCTACCTTTGTCTTATCATAGGCAGCTACCTACGGGTAGCTGTGTGTTGAAACTAGTAATTAGTAACTATATAATTTATATATATATAAGCAGCTACCTACGGGTAGCTGTGTGTTGAAACTAGCACACGGATACGCTCATCTTGCTTTTTAATTAGCAGCTACCTACGGGTAGCTGTGTGTTGAAACATACGATTTTCCTTTTGGTTTGGTTTGGTTTGTGGCAGCTACCTACGGGTAGCTGTGTGTTGAAACAGTCAATAGGCTGTAACTGTCTGTCTCGGCATGATGCAGCTACCTACGGGTAGCTGTGTGTTGAAACCAGCAAATCCAAGTCATTGCCAAGCACCAACACAGCAGCTACCTACGGGTAGCTGTGTGTTGAAACTCGTGCTTACTAAACAAGCAAAATAATTATAGCTGCAGCTACCTACGGGTAGCTGTGTGTTGAAACAGCTTAAATGCGCCTACATGGATTTGTTTTACCCGCAGCTACCTACGGGTAGCTGTGTGTTGAAACCACCCATAAACTCCAGCCGCGTAAGCCACCGGGGAGCAGCTACCTACGGGTAGCTGTGTGTTGAAACATTTGTTAAGCGTGCGTTAGCGGGTGCGGGTCTGGGGCAGCTACCTACGGGTAGCTGTGTGTTGAAACTGTTATTGCAGGCAATGCAAGCTCCGTCAAAGCCGCAGCTACCTACGGGTAGCTGTGTGTTGAAACAACCAAGAAAGCGTAAATGCTTTTTTAGGATTTTGCAGCTACCTACGGGTAGCTGTGTGTTGAAACACCTAAAGAGCTAACAAGCAAGATGAAAGAAATGGCAGCTACCTACGGGTAGCTGTGTGTTGAAACTGGATTGTTATGTATCTTAGTAAGTCTGTCAAACGCAGCTACCTACGGGTAGCTGTGTGTTGAAACCAAAATCCGTGCCAGTGGGCTTTTCTGATGTGTGGGCAGCTACCTACGGGTAGCTGTGTGTTGAAACTTGCAATCGCCCGAAACCCGTGTGATGTTTGTTCGCAGCTACCTACGGGTAGCTGTGTGTTGAAACGAGCTAGAAAAACAAAGAAGTCAAATGCTTATGCAGCTACCTACGGGTAGCTGTGTGTTGAAACAGCTTGTACCGCCCTATTCTGACACTAAGGATAAGCAGCTACCTACGGGTAGCTGTGTGTTGAAACAATAATTTTGCCACGGCTCGTCGCTGCAACTTGAGCAGCTACCTACGGGTAGCTGTGTGTTGAAACAAGGTCTAAGCGGCTAGCCATATAGTCTTTTAGTCGCAGCTACCTACGGGTAGCTGTGTGTTGAAACAATGTAGCAAGTAAAGATGATATTATTCGCGTCCGCAGCTACCTACGGGTAGCTGTGTGTTGAAACGCAACGTGGAGCAGTCGGTTAATGGGGTGCGTGCGCAGCTACCTATGGGTAGCTGTGTGTTGAAACTAAAGATTATCCGAGCGACCCCCTCTGACCCCCGCAGCTACCTACGGGTAGCTGTGTGTTGAAACTATCACAGCCAAAAAAACTGTGATACATTTTTTGCAGCAGCTACCTACGGGTAGCTGTGTGTTGAAACTTAAAAAAGTGTTGACAAGCAAATCTAAATCAAAGCAGCTACCTACGGGTAGCTGTGTGTTGAAACCAGCGGATAAAGCGCTCGGCACGGATAGCGGTTAAGTGCAGCTACCTACGGGTAGCTGTGTGTTGAAACATACAAATCATCATCAAAACTGTAAATTCCTTTACGCAGCTACCTACGGGTAGCTGTGTGTTGAAACTTAAAAACCGCAGAAGAGATTAAAGAGTTATTTTGCAGCTACCTACGGGTAGCTGTGTGTTGAAACAATCACTATTACACAATCGCCACAGCAATGGCAGCAGCTACCTACGGGTAGCTGTGTGTTGAAACACAGTAAACTAGTTTTATCAGTCAAAACATATTAGGCAGCTACCTACGGGCAGCTGTGTGTTGAAACGGTTTGGTATTATAATACATGACTGGTTTAAGGTGCAGCTACCTATGGGTAGCTGTGTGTTGAAACCCAAGCAAGCCATCTATTATCAGTCCAAAGTCTTATGGCAGCTACCTACGGGTAGCTGTGTGTTGAAACCAGTATGGCGAATTTAAAGCGAATCCAAATGCGGCAGCTACCTACGGGTAGCTGTGTGTTGAAACCGATGAAGTGGAGCGAAAAGCAGGAGAAAATGATAGCAGCTACCTACGGGTAGCTGTGTGTTGAAACCAAAAGATGCAGTTTACACTTTTGCACGCGCCAAGCAGCTACCTACGGGTAGCTGTGTGTTGAAACTATCATGATTAAATAACCAACCTTTTGCAAACCAAGCAGTTAAGTGTATTTATTTAGTTTATAATAAGAAAACTTATGATTCAAATCTAATTTGTATTTGTTTTTTATAAGTCATCAGCAGTGGTAAGATTTCACAAACCACCCAATCATAGCGATAACCTTGCAAGCCAATACTAAGACTGGTTATAGGTAAATCATAGTACATCAAAGATGTCAATTCATCAATCCAGCGACTTTTTAAAAGCAAACATTCAGGAATTCCAGTCTTTTGACTGTATTGCTTAACAATATCATCTATAGCATTTTTAAAATTTTTATTATTATGATAAAAACTAGGCAAAGTTTGTTGTGGTAATTGGGACTCAGGCAAGGACTTGGCGTGACTAATTTGTTTTAAAATTTCATTGCCGTATCGTCGCAAAGTATGACGATTTAATGTGGTTTGTGCTAAATTTTTGATGGTTAAAGGCGATTTTTCAACAATTTCTCGTAAAGCTTGTTTATTGATAATAAAGTTAACAGGTTGATTAATTGATTTAGCAAGCGCTTCTCGCCAAGCCACCAAATTTCTTAAAATTGCCAATTGTCTTGGTTTATAAGAACACGAAATGTAATTTAAATACATTTTATCTAAAGGAGTATGGTAAGTAGCATGAATGTCTTTAGCAAGTAAATTACTGTCTTCAATCACGCAGGTGTATAACTGACGCTGGTCTAACCTTTTTTTTACATCATGATATAATGCCAAAAGATAACGAACATCATTAACCGCATATTGTTCTTGTTGATTACTTAGGGGGCGAGCCATCCAGTCAGATTTACTTTCTGATTTGTTTAAACAAACACCTAAAAAGTCATGAGTGGCTTGACCATAACCAACATGTGTCTGCCCTGTCAAATAAGCAATAGCAATTTGCACATCAAAAATATTAGTTAAAGGTGGACAGCCAGCCAGAAGATAAAAAATCCATAAATCTTCAAAACAAGCATACCAAACCATCATTGGCACTTCAATTAATGCCTGCCATAAATCATGTAAAAATAACTGAGGTGCATCGACCAAATAAATAGCATCACCTGTATTAATTTGAATTAATGCTAAAATAGGATAATAGGTACTACGTCTGATAAATTCGGTATCCAACGCGACAATTTGACTGTTATCAATTTTGTCAATTAATTGATACAAAGTCGCTTCGTTATTGACCCAATAAACAGGTAATTTATCCCATTTTGCTAATTGACCACTCATTATTTGGTAACTGTATTTTGGTAAAATCAGCCAAATAGCCCTTGCATGCCTTTGGGTAGACCCATCCCAGCGGTTGCACCAGCCATAACTTCCTCAGACAGCGCATCCGCTTGGCGCACTGCATCGTTAACAGCTGCAGCAACTAAATCTTCAATCATATCAGGCTCATCACCTAATAAACTTGGGTCAATAGACAAACGTTTTACTACATGGCGTCCTGTCATGGTAACTTTAACCAATCCATTACCTGCCTCACCATAGACTTCTTTATTAGCAAGATTTTTTTTGGCAGTTTCAACATTTTGTTCCACTTGTTTTTGCATAGCTTGGGCTTGTTGCATCAGCGCTTGAATATTCATAAATTTCACCTTTAATAACAAATAATAAAATAGTTCTTAAAAAGACAAACATTATAACAAAAATCATTCAAAAATGTATTTATTTTAAGCGGTTGTTTTAATAGCATGAGTGCATTTTTCAAGCACTTTGTAAATTTGCTATAATGAGCAATTTATTTATGCCAACAAACAAGAGTTTTTATCATGCCCAACCATCTTAAACCCAGTAATCAAAACCATGTCATTATCATTGGTGGTGGTCATGTGGGTTTATCTTTTGCTTTACTACTTGCTCATCAAGGAATTTTTAGCACATTAATTGAAACTGCAAAATATCCTGACATTTCACCCGATAAAGATATTCAACGTATTCATTATTTGGACAGTCGCAATACGGCTTTATCCAGACGCACTGTACAAATTTATACACAAATTGGGCTTTGGCAACAGCTGCAAAGTCATGCTTGTCGTATTGATGGGGTGAGTATCAGCGAGCTTAACTGTTTTGGGCGCGCAATGCTAAATAAAGAGCAAGAAAACGTTGAAAGTTTTGGATACGTGATGGAAAATGCATGGCTTGGACGTAAACTCTTAGAAGCAGTTAAGGCAAGTGATTTTATCACATTATTGGACAACACCAATGTAGTGGATATTAGACAATGCGATGCAGGTGTAACTGTTACAGCGCATAAGAAGGATGATGAACAGTTAACGTTATTAGTAGAAGCGCCTTTAGCAGTGGCATGTGATGGGCAAAATTCACCCATGCGACATATTTTGGCTGTTAAAACAGATACTTATGATTATCAACAAGTTGGGATTGTGGGCGTGGTGCAAACGGATAAACCACATAATCATATTGCAATTGAGCGCTTTAGCCAAGCAGGACCATTGGCATTATTGCCACTAACAGACATCGTACCTACAGATGACCAACCTCAAACAACACAAGGTTATCGACGTTCTGTGGTGTTTATTTGTCCAAAAGGTGAAGAAGAGCGATATTTAACCGATGATGAATATTTTTTAAACACGTTACAAACCGTTTTTGGGCAAGAGGCAGGTCAGTTCTTACAAGCAGGTAGACGTGGCGCTTACCCTCTTATGAAGGTTTTAGCAAAACGTCAAGTAATTGGTCGCTGCGTTTTGATGGGAAATGCTGCGCACACCTTGCATCCTGTAGCAGGTCAAGGTTTTAATTTATGCCTAAGAGATGCTTATGCGCTAGCAAACATGCTTGGAGACATTTTAAAACAAGCCGAAAAAGGCGAGTTTGATTTTGGTGGTCATGCAAAATTATTTCAATACGAAATGGCGCGCCAAAAAGACCAAAAGCGTGTGATTCGTTTTTGTGATTTTATAGTAAAGAGTTTTACTCATAAAAATTCTGCGGTAAAATTTGCCAGAAATGCAGGATTGATTATTTTTGACAAAATACCAGGTATTAAACCTTTAGTTGCCAGTTATGCTATGGGTTTGAAATCTTAACGGCAATGGAAAATTATGGTACAATAAACAGTTTTTCGTACTGAGCTTACCATGAATTTTTCCCGTCGCCCTTTTGCTGATTTTAATCTGGACGCTTTTTCTCTGGTCATCACATGTGCTGATGGGCTTGAAAATGCATTGCTTACCGAACTGACAAGTTTTAATTTAACAGGTAAAATTCATAAAACAGGACGTGTACACACTACTGTATCTTTGACTCAATTTTATCAACTTTGCCTATATAGTCGCGTGGCAAGTCGTTTACTACTGCCCATTGGTGAGTACCCATTTAAGCAAAAATGCGAAACAGTTACCCAAGTGACCACTGACAAAATGGGTAAAAAAATCACTCGTACCTTACAAACCCAAAGTATTGATGAAGATATTCCTGAAACTTTATATCGTTTTACTAGTTCATTTGATTGGCAGGATGTATTCAGTGTTGAGCAAACATTCGCCATTCGTCTAGTAACTGACAAACGCCTAAATATCAATCAACAATTTGCCACCTTACGAATCAAAGATGCCATCGCCGACAGTTTCAACACAAAACTTGGTAAACGGCCTGATGTTGATGCAAAAAACCCTGGTTGTCATATTTTTGCCAGCGCCAATCCTCAATCTTTTGAACTATTTTTAGATTTATCAGGCACAAGTCTACATAAACGCGGCTACCGAGTAGTTAATACTCAAGCACCCTTAAAGGAAAATTTAGCGGCAGCCTTGTTGTACGAATGCAATTGGCATCAAGGCAAATTTGATGCACTGATTGACCCGATGTGTGGCTCAGGAACGCTGATTACCGAAGCGCTATTGATGCGTACCAATTATCCTGTGGGACTTGAAAAATCCATCAAAAATTCCAATAATGCCTTTGGTTTTTACGCGTGGAAATGGCACAACCAAACACTTTGGCAAGATTTAAGCTCAAAAGCATTGGATGATTTTCATCAAAATTTAAACAAATTTACCCAAAATCCAATTACCGTATTTGCTTTAGACGCTGATTCAAAAGCAGTGCAAGCGTGCCATAAAAATTTAGCTGCATCAGGACTTATGCCAATTTTGAATTTTGTGCATGTTAAACATCAATCATTAAGTCAATTTAAGCCACTGTTAGCAAATTTATCCGCTAAAAATCCACTGATTATTACCAATCCACCCTATGGAGAACGTCTGGGCGTTCAAGATTTTATCAAGCCTTTATATCAGGGGCTTGGGCTGGCGGTTTATGATGGTTTACGCGCTGCAAATATCAAACATGGTACTTTAGCAGTTTTAGCCAGTGATATTGAACACGCTGACACACTGCCAATTCAGCACCCTACCACCTTAAAATGTCATAATGGGGCACTGACGGTTTATTTTAGATATGGCAGCATTCAATTAGATAGACCCAATAATTTGATTGAAACCTTTGAGAAAAAAACCATTATCCAAGATGACTATCAAGAATTCATCAATCGTTTACAAAAAAACCTTACTCATCTAAAAAAACTTGCCAAGAAAAATCAAGTTACCAATCTTAGAATTTACGATGCAGATTTGCCTAACTACAATGCAGCCATCGATTTGTATGGTGATAAAGTGCATGTTCAAGAATACGCGCCGCCAAAACAAATTTCTCCAGAAATTGCCAAAACTCGTTTTAATCAAATGTTGGCAGCACTAAGGGAAGTGCTGGATGTTTCTCGTGACAGTATTTTTATTAAAACTCGTGCCAAACAATCAGGAAATGACCAATACCATAAACAAAACAGTGAACATACCAAACCCAAAAAAATGAATATCGTTCAAGAAAATGGGGCGTATTTTTATGTTAATTTTACCGATTATTTAGATACAGGGTTATTTTTGGATCACCGCAACATGCGCACGATAGTTGCCCAAAATAGCCGAAATAAACGGGTGCTCAATTTATTTGCTTATACCTGCAGTGCCAGCGTTCATGCGGCGATTGCAGGAGCAAAATCTGTGGTTAGTGTCGATTTATCTGCAAATTATCTGACTTGGGGGCAGCAAAATTTTGCTTTAAATGGATTGGTTTTAGATGCAAAAGATGAGCACGAACAAGAAAAATATCAGTTTATTGCCGAAGATACATTTGAGTGGATAAAAAATAATACTGCTCAATTTGATGTGATTTTTATTGACCCACCAACCTTTTCAAATTCTAAAAAATTTAAAGGCACTTTTGATGTACAAAGAGACCATGCAGCATTAATCAACCGAGCAATGAATCGACTCGCGCCTGATGGTGTATTATATTTTAGTAATAATTTTACTAAATTTAATTTATCTGAAGAGTTATATCAAAGATACGATATTGAAAACATCACCAACAAAACAATTGGTTTTGATTTTAATATTAAAAAACCAATTCATCACAGTTTTAAGATTTGTCATAAAAATAAACAAATGACTTTTAATGAAACCAGTTCGCTAAATGGTCATCTTACACACAATACAAAAAACCCCAATCACGATAAAACAAATAGCAAAGCAAATGGGGAAAAATTTCAAAAACATAAAGAGTTAAAAAAACAAACATACGATGAGAAATTTTCTAAAAAATCCAGAGATAAAAAAGACAACAGACAAAATTTTCTAAAAAATTTAGATAAAAAATCTGAAATTAAAAAGCCTACCATCAAAACCCATTATGAAAAAATTGATGGAAAAATGATTCAAACCGCAGCTTATATTGAAGATGACAAAGATACGACCCAGCAATCTACCAATCCTAGATATCAGGTTAAAAAGACATTGGATAAAGCATTTTTAGAGCAATTTAAAAACAAAAAAATTTAATTTGTAATTTTGCAATATAGTCATCTAAAATAATTTATCCATTTAATATTAAAAAATCACAAACAGAGTGTAAGTTGTTATGCAGCAAAAAAATCAAGATGTCATAAATTTAAAAACACATAATCTAGAAATAGATAATCAAGATAATTTGGATAATCAAGAGATTATTCAGGCTTTAACTCAAAAAAATTCAAATGAGTATTTAGAAGATGATGATGACGTTTATCAATTTAATGAATACATTACATCAGCTCGTTTTAAAAAACTACAAAAGAAAATTAGAAAAGAGGTTTCTTGGGCAATTCGCGACTTTAATATGATTGAAGATGGCGATATTATTATGGTATGTATTTCAGGAGGTAAAGACAGTTTTACGCTACTGGATATTTTGCTGTTTTTAAAACGCATTGCTCCAATTAATTTTGATGTGGTGGCAGTAAATTTAGACCAAAAACAGCCCAATTTTCCAGAACATGTTTTGCCTGAATATCTCTCCAAACAAGGCATTGCTCATTATATTTTAGAAAAAGACACCTACAGTATTGTTAAATCGGTTGTTCCTGAAGGCAAAACTTACTGTTCAGCGTGTTCAAGACTGCGTCGCGGTTCGTTGTACGGTTTTGCCAAACAAATTGGAGCAACCAAAATTGCTTTAGGGCATCATCGTGATGATATTTTAGCAACTTTCTTTTTAAATTTATTTCATGGCGGTTCTTTAAAAGCCATGCCCCCCAAATTACTATCCGATGACAAGCAAAATATCTTGATTCGTCCTTTGGCATACGTTGCAGAAAAAGATATTATTAAATACGCCAATTATAAAAAATTCCCCATTATTCCTTGTGGACTTTGTGGCAGTCAAGAAAACCTGCAACGCGCCATGATTAATGACATGTTAAGACAATGGGATGATGCGCACCCAAAACGTTTAGCCAGCATGTTTAAAGCTTTGCAAAATGTGGCACCAAGCCAACTTGCTGACAGACAATTATTTGATTTTGAAAATTTGTCCACAGAACGCACTGATGACTTACGTGTGTTTGAAGGTGATAATATTCAAGTTGGTCAAACAAAAATGCTTCAGGAAATGGGATTGCCAGTCAATCCAGAAGTACAAACCTTTAATCCCAAATTTAACAAAATCCCTGTAATTAACCCCATTATTGATTAATATTGATATAAGAAGTATTCTGGTTAATTCAAAACAATTAAACTTAAGGTTACATTTATGAATGATGTAAAAATGAATGTCATGATTTCTGAAGCACAAATTGCTGAAAAAGTTGCCCAGCTGGGTAAGGAAATCAGTGAATATTACTCTAAAAGTGATAAACCATTAATACTGGTTGGGCTGCTTCGTGGTTCAGTCTTATTTATGGCAGACTTATGTCGTCAAATCACCAAACCTCATGAACTGGACTTTATGACTGCATCGAGTTATGCCAAAGGCACAGTATCTAGTGGTGATGTCAAGATTTTAAAAGATTTAGATGGCAATATTGCAGGTAAAGATGTGCTTGTTGTAGAAGATATTATTGATTCTGGTCGTACTTTATCCAAAGTTTTAGAAATTCTAGAAACTCGCAATCCTAACTCCATTGAACTATGCACTTTTATTAGCAAGCCATCACGACGCGAAATTGACTTACCTGTAAAATTTTTAGGCTTTGAAGTTCCTGATAAATTTATTGTTGGCTACGGTTTAGACTATGAACAAAAATATCGCCATTTACCCTTTATTGGTGAAATTGGATTGTAATATTTAATCGCTGCTTGATATACAGCTTAAATCAAACATCCAATAAAAAAACGTAAAACTCAAAGCAGCTCAAATAAACCAAATGATAATTTTTTCAAATTACCATTGGTATTGAGCTGTTTTTTAGTATTCTCATATTCACCAAAGCACGTTTACTAAATTTAGTGTTTGATGATTTGATAAATATGCACCCTATCTAAATTTAAATGATTTGGTTTTTTATCATAACTAACTTGCAAGGCACCACTTGCCAAACAACAACACGCCAACACTTCGTCCTCCTCCAACATAACCAAAGGCGGATATTTTTGGTGGATTTCGCCTGACATGTGCTCAATCTTTATCCGGCATGCCCCACAATACCCCTGCTGACACTCAAAACGCACATCACGGTGATGTGTGCGCAGCATACCATCCAATAATGTTTCGTCTTGATGCAAATAAAATCGCATCTCATCTGTAAATACCCAGCTCATCAGTTTGCTTATTTTATCTTATTGACTTTATTTTGTTTTTTTATTGACTGATTTGAATTTGATTTGAGCATCAAATTTACATTAGTTACAATTCAAAACCACCCAAGTCCATCTCGCCTAAATCACTGTCAATCTGACCCACCAAATAAGTTGTGATTTCGGTTTCTTGAGGGGCAACTTGCACATTATCGCTTGATAACCAGGCATTAATCCAAGGAATTGGATTAGATTTGGTAGCAAAAATTGCAGGCAGCCCAATTGCTGTCATGCGAATGTTGGTAATATACTCAACATATTGACATAAAATATCTTTATTTAAGCCAATAATTGAACCATCTTTAAATAAATAACCCGCCCAATCTTTTTCTTGGTCAGCCGCAACTTTAAAAATTTCAATAGCTTGATTAGTGCATTCTTTGGCAATTTCCACCATTTCAGGGTCATCTTTACCTTGCTGCATTAAATTAATGATGTGCTGTGTGCCATTTAAATGCAAAGCTTCATCACGGGCAATCATTTTAATAATTTTAGCATTGCCTTCCATAACCTTATTCTCAGCAAACGCAAATGAGCAAGCAAACGACACATAAAAACGAATTGCCTCCAATACATTGACTGCTACAAGGCATAAATACAGTTTTTTCTTTAACTCTCTTAAGTCGCCTTTACCCGTTAAGTTATATAACTGACTGGCTTCATACAAATCATCATAATACACAGCAATATCTTTAGCGCGAGCTAGAATATGACTATTATCCATAATATCTTCAAAGATAACACTAGGGTCGCTCACAATATTTCGGATAATATGCGTATAACTTCTACTGTGAATGGTTTCACTAAATGACCAAGTTTCAATCCAAGTCTCAAGTTCAGGCAATGATACAATTGGCAGCAAAACGGCATTTGGACTTCTACCTTGAATGCTATCAAGCAAAGTTTGATATTTTAAATTGCTTAAAAAAATATGTTGAGCAGGAGCAGAAAGTTCAGCAAAATCAATTCTATCTTTAGAAACATCAATTTCTTCAGGTCGCCAAAAAAAAGATAATTGCTTTTCGATGAGCTGTTCAAATACCGAATGTCTTTGTTGGTCATAACGCGAGACATTGACGGGCTGACCAAAAAACATGGGTTCTTTTAAAGGGTCATTTTTAGTGCGCGGAAAGATAGAATATTGCATAATATGCCTATAAATTAATCAATTTTACACCAGTTCTGGTAGTAAATTATAGCATGATTGCTTATAAAAATTTTGACTGTGATAAAGAATTTCAAGATTTATTAATGATTATCATTCATCAATAATAATTTGCTGTAAATCTTGTGCCAAAAATAACTTGTTTTGATAAAATTTCTGAGCTTCTTTTCTAATATGAGCCATATTTAATGAATCTGATGTTTCATCATCAAAGCTAGCAAAGCGTGCACTAAAATGCGTTAAAATCAGATTTTGAAGATTTATTTTTTGCGCAAATATCGCGACTTTTTCAGCACTACTGTGCTTAGGATTAAAACCACCTTGGTCGGCAGGTTTGTTTAAAATTTTTTGTAAAATTTCTTGAGTATATGTTGCTTCATGAACAAGAGCTATTGCATTTTGTAAGATTGGCGCCAATATTTCTGGCGTATCGTTATCACCTGCAATCACAATTTTTATGCTTTTTTGTTGATGATTGATAAACTCTCTAGGAATTAATATCTTACCATCAATGTTTATTGGCAATAATTTATCTTGAGCTTTAAGAATTGTACTCCAATGTTTATTATTAATTTGCCAAGCGGTTAATTTATCTATTTTTAACTTATCTTTGGATAAATTTTGAGTAATCGAAAAGGCATAACAAGGGCAGCGGTGAGAAGTTCTACTAATTTCGAACGCTAAATTTGGTAAACCCTCTAATTGCAAATTGGTGATTTCTAAATCATCGGTTAAAATATCTTCAATTGCAAGAAATATAATGGGATAATTTACATACAATTCAGTGAATTCATAAAACGCTGATAATAACTTTTGTATGGCTTTTGGCGCAACAATATATAATGGGGTTTTGCGATTATGTAAGCCTAAACTTGCCAAAAGCCCAAAAAGCCCATAGCAATGGTCGCCATGAATGTGAGTAATCAAAATTGCTGACAAACGATTTGGAGAAAGTTTAGTTTTTAGTAACTGATGTTGAGTGCCCTCTCCACAATCAATTAAAAACCATGGAGGATTTTTGGCGTGCAAATCATCGCCAAGACACTCAAGCGCAATGCCCGATACGTTGCGGCTTTTGGTGGGCATGCCACTGGAAGTGCCTAAAAAAGTCAAACGAAACATATTATTATCAATTTTATATAGTCAAAAAAGCACACCCGTTAAGTGTGCTTTTGCATGTAACAGCACTTAGATATCGTAAGGGTCTCTTAATACGATGGTTTCTTTGCGGTCAGCACCTGTTGAGATAATATCCACAGGACAACCCACCAACTCTTCAATACGTTTAATGTAAATCTGAGCATTTTTTGGCAAATCTTCAAATTGAGTAACACCAACAGTAGACTCACTCCAACCCTCTAATGTTTCATAAATTGGGGTAATTTTTTGATAACTTTCAGCATCATAAGCCCCGATGGCTTTATTAACATCTTGATAGTCATAATCAATGGCAATTTTAATTTCTTTTAAACCATCAAGCACATCAAGTTTAGTTAAACAAATGCCTGTCATAGAGTTTAATGTAACTGCTCTTCTAAGACTGACTGCATCAAACCAACCACAACGTCTAGCACGTCCTGTTGTTGCTCCAAATTCATGACCTACAGTCGCAAGATGACTGCCAATATCGTCAAATAATTCAGTTGGGAAAGGTCCAGAACCCACACGGGTAGTATAAGCTTTGGTGATGCCTAACACGTAATCAAAATACAAAGGACCAAGCCCGGTTCCCGTTGCCACTCCGCCTGCAGTAGTATTTGAACTAGTCACAAAAGGATAAGTACCATGGTCAATATCCAAAAGCGTACCTTGAGCACCTTCAAACATCAGATTCTCACCTGCCAGACGGCGTTGATTTAGCTCTTCAGTAACATCAACAACCATTTCTTTTAGTTCATTTGCCCAAAGTTGGCACAAAGCAAGAGTCTCATCATAATCAACCGCAGGTACTTTGTAGTAATGAGTTAATTGGAAGTTATGATATTCTAATAGCGCTGACAATTTTTGGGGCAAATCGCTACGGAATAAATCCACAACTTTTAAAGCACGACGAGCAACTTTATCTTCATAAGCTGGTCCAATGCCACGCCCAGTGGTACCAATTTTAGCATTTCCTCTTTTAGCTTCACGAGCCTGGTCTAATGCTACATGATATGGCATAATCAGCGGACAAGCTGGCGAAATGCGCAATCTTTGGCGAACTGGCACACCCTTATCCGTCAATTTTTGCATTTCTGCTAACAAAGCATCTGGGGCAAGCACCACACCATTACCAATAAAGCACGTTACGCCATCACGTAAAATACCCGACGGAATCAAATGCAAAACCGTTTTTTCACCACCAACCACTAAAGTATGCCCAGCATTATGACCACCCTGATAACGTGCCACTGCTGATGCTTTTTCGGTCAACAAATCAACGATTTTACCTTTGCCTTCATCACCCCATTGACTACCCAGCACAACAACATTTTTACCCATAAACGTCCTCTTAACAATAATAATTAAATTGATTTAAGTAATTAAATTGATTTTGTTGCTATAATTTAGCGAATCTTTCGTGTATTAAGACAGTTTAGTCATCACCCAGCAAACTTACCAACCACTGTTTTTGCTCTTTATCAAAATACAACACGCCATCAATTAAATCAGGCTTATCTTCTTTGGATAAAGGTTTAATAACAATACAGCCCTCATCTTGTAGGTTTTTAATTTGCTGATCTAAATCTTGAATGCATGCTTGAGTTTTATCCTGCATATCTGCAAAATCCACCCAAATTACAGTATCTTCTTGCAATTCTACAAAATCAAGTAAGCGATTGATATCCATACTAAATCCAGTAGCTTGGCGTGTATCGCTAGCGCAAAAACGCCCACCACTAACCAATGCTTGGGTTTGTATGTTTTGAGAAGTTTGAGTGTTTAAATAAATATTAAACACAAGTCCTGTATGATAATGATAACCTGACAATTCTGCTACATCCACACTGACAGTCATGCCTTTTTTCTTAGCGTGACGGGCAAGGGTTTGGATTTCATAACACGCTTTTTGAATTTGTTGGTCATTTTTGGCAACGTCTGATAATTTGTTTAACAGATTATCAGCAGATGGTAAACTTGTTCCATCAAAAATATGCGTAACTAAAGTTAAAAAATCGACCCCGCCCGTCAGGTTTTGACAAAAATCTGTCAATTCAGGCAGTGATTTTTTATTATAAAGCAACATCAGTTGATTAATATCTGCCACATCCATCGCATGAATTTGGCATAGACGCTTAAAAATTGCCACATGACCAATATCAATGTGTAAATCTTCGCCACTAATTGCAATTTCAGCAAATAGTGACGCAATTAAATCAATCAAAGACAGTTCACTAGCTGCATCTAAAACATCTTCTACACCAAAAATTTCCGCTCCAAGTTGCATTGGGGTGCGCAAACCAAATAAACCAGTTGGCAAAGTTTTTACCACCTGACCAACATAACAATAGCGACTAATCTTATGCCCATGCTGAGCATCAATGCGGGTAATTTGTGGGGTAATATCAGCACGCACACCCATCGTTCGACCATTCAGCTGGTCAATAATCTTAAAAGTTTGTCGGCGCAAATCTTCATCGGTTTGAGCAAATAAGGTTTGAGTGTATTCAATGAGTGGCGGCGACACCAAACGAAAACCATGGGCAGTCAAAACAAACAATAAAGCATCGCGCAAACTTTCCTGTTTTTGAGCATCAACAAACAAAATGTCCGCTACGCCATCGGGCAACAACCAGTCATGATTGGTGGTGGAAATAGACACAAAAACTGTTCCTAAACTTATCTATAAATGCTAAACTAAAAAAAGCCGTTCCTATTTGGCTTTTTACTTAGTTTATCACAGAAAAAACAAAATGGGGTAGATTTGGCTTAGATTTTTTAGTTTGTGAATTAAACCATAAATAAGTTGATGATAACATCTGTTCAAACAATAATAAAAGGATGGGTTTTTAGAGATTTATGATGATTTATCATATTTATTGCTGAAATTATTTGTTTTTGTTATAATGATTGGATTTTTTAGCTATTTAACAACAATTCTTTTTTAAATCTCTTGAACAGTTAAGGGGTGCGTGATGCCTGACAAGCTAAAAACCGAACTCGCCGACGAACACACCACTAATTTGGCATATCAAAACGACGACCCTGACCAAAAAGAATATTCTGAAGATTTAGCACCACCTGACACCCAAGATAGTTATATTTATGGCGACGCCGACGCAACCGAAGAAGATACTTTGGAGACCATGACGGTTTACGACCCTGACGGCGAGCGCTTTGAAGAACTTGAAGACAATCCTAGTCCTGATGAAAGCATTGTATGTTACTCTTATTCTCGAAAAACAGGTCAGCCAATTGAAACCTTGGCGATTGATGAAGTAAGCCGAACTTTAACCAATAGCAATCAGTTTATTTGGCTTGGACTATATAATCCTAGTTATGAAACGGTCAAAGAAGTTCAGGATGCTTTTGATTTGCATGAACTTGCCTTAGAAGATGCTTTTGCCGACCACCAGCGCCCCAAAGTAGAAAGTTATGGCAATGATACAATTTTTGTGGTAGTGCGTACTGCCAAATTAGAAGACAACCAGATTCGCTATGGTACAACCGCTATCTTTATGGGAAAAAATTTTATTATCAGCATTCGTCGTGGCGCATCAAACTCTTATACTCCCGTACGCGAACATTGTCATCGTCGCCCCGAAAAACTCAGACTGGGTCCAATTTTTGTACTGCACGCTATTTTAGACTTTACGGTGGATAATTATTTGCCAATTACTGACCGTTTGGGCAATTATTTACGTGAGCAAGAACGTAATATTTTTTCTTATGAATTTAGTAAATCCACCCTAAAAAGTTTATACGAACTTAAATCTCAGTTAGTACACATGCGAGCGGTTATTTTACCAGTGCAAGATGTCTGTAATTTTTTTATCAATCATAAAAAAAATGAGTTGTTATCGGCTTTTCCCGCTGCTGCCAAACCTTATTTTCGAGATGTCAATGACCATCTTTTACGCTCCATTGATGCGGTCAATGGTCTAAATGAGATGTTATCGGTGGCAATGGATACTTATATGGCAATTGTTACCATGGGACAAAACGACGTTGTACGAAAACTGGCGGCATGGGCAGGGATTGCAGCGGTACCAACGGCGGTTGCAGGGATTTATGGCATGAACTTTAAATTTATGCCTGAATTAGACTGGCAATATGGCTATTTTATGGTGCTGTTTTCTGTGTTTGCAGTTTGTCTTTATTTACATTGGAAATTTAAAAAAGCGGGTTGGTTGTAATTTAGATGAATTTTTAACCTGTTAAATCAACCAATCAGCTTTTATTTAGTTTTTAAGCATAGAACTTATGCTACAATGATAGCTAACCTATCATCATTTGATAGTAGATATTTTAGCATCATGTTTAAGATAATGTTTATCACATCAAGCATTAAAAAGATTTAAGGATTATCATGGCAATGCCGATTCGTGGTGGTATCATCACTTGTAACATTCCTGATTTAGAAACGCTGTATCGCAGTTATTTAGTGTTTATTAACAATGGCGGGCTTTTTGTGCCAAGCGCTCGAAATCATCAAATTGGTGAAGAGGTATTTGTTGCTTTTACCTTACCAGGCTCTAGTGAGCGCTATCCTTTAAATGGTAAAATTATTTGGTTAAATGCCAAAGGCACAACCACCAAACCTTCTGGGTTTGGCATTCAATTTGGTAATGATATTAACAGCCAAAAGCTTAAAAACGAAGTCGAGCGTTTACTTGCTGGCACTAGCGAATCTGATAAACCAACATTTACCATGTAATCTTAAAGCAGTTTTTATAAACAGTCGATCGATGCACTTGGGTTTAGCGTTTTGCTTTACCCAAGCCGTGTAATTACTCTTAGTTTTGTTTATCTTATATTTGCCTCTTTTTCAGCAGCTTCAACCGTTTGACGAATTAAAGTATTAATCGTCATCGGTCCAACGCCGCCCGGTACTGGTGTATAGGCGGATGCAATGCCATCAATGCCATTTAACTCAATATCGCCACAACCGCCATCATCTGTTGGATGAAATCCAGCATCCACCACTACTGCACCCTTTTTAATCCAAGATTTCTTAATCAATTCTGGCACGCCAACCGCCCCAACCACGATGTCTGCCTGCCCAACATGATGGGCTAAATCTTGAGTTTTAGAATGACAAATGGTCACTGTGCAATTGGCGTTTAGTAGCATTTGTGCCATTGGTTTGCCCAAAATAGCGCTGCGCCCAATGACAACAGCATGCTTGCCTGTTAAATCAATTTGATAATGATTCAATAAATGCATGATTCCTTGTGGAGTACATGAACCATAAGCAGACTCACCCATTGCCATACGACCAAAACCAAGGCAAGTTACGCCATCAACATCTTTACCCAAATTAATGCGGTCAAAACAGGCACGTTCATCAATTTGGTTTGGTACGGGGTGTTGTAGTAAAATACCATGAACATCAGGATTGGCATTTAATTCATCAATTTTTGCCAAAAGCTCATCGGTTGTAGTGGTACTTGGCATTTCCACACGAATGCTATCCATACCAACACGTTTACAAGCGTTACCTTTCATGCGTACATAAGTTGCTGATGCAGGGTCATCGCCTACCAAAATTGTTGCTAAAATTGGTGTGCGTCCTGTCTTTTGTTTTAAATTCGCCACGCGCGTTGATAATTCATCTTCGATGGATTTGGCGAGTGCTTTGCCGTCTAAAATCAATGCCATATTGGTTACCTTGATATTTGTTTAGGTTTGTTGTTAATTAAGATTGTCTTTAAAATTATGTGTTTGCCATCACCTGCAAATTAACTTCATCATCTTTTATCGATGCCAATACATGACCACCGTCACTTAATTCGCCAAATAGAATCATTTGCGCCAAAGGTTTTTTTAGTTTTTCTTGGATGAGTCGCGCCATTGGTCTAGCCCCCATCAACCTATCATAGCCTTTCTGAATCAAATATGTTTTAATTGATTCATCAATATCTAAAAATACCTGTTTTGCTTCTAGCACGCTTTGCAATTCGATGATAAACTTATCCACCACAAAACCGATAGTGTCTTGTGATAATGGTTTAAACTGCACAATAGCATCCAAACGATTGCGAAATTCTGGGCTAAAGGTTTGTTTAAGAGCTTCTGTATTGTCCTGACTGTGGTCTTGATGGGTAAAACCCATTGATGCCCGGCTAATGCTGTCTGCGCCAGCGTTGGTGGTCATGATTAAAATAACTTGTTTAAAAGAGACCGTACGTCCATTATTATCAGTGAGTGTGCCATTATCCATCACCTGCAACAGTAAATTAAACACATCAGGGTGTGCTTTTTCAAGTTCATCAAGCAGCAACACGCAATGTGGGTGCTGATTGACTTTTTCGGTTAAAAGTCCACCTTGGTCAAACCCCACATAGCCAGGAGGAGCGCCGATCAATCGCGATGCGGTATGCGCTTCCATATATTCACTCATATCAAAACGAATCAGTTCAACTCCCAGTGTACTAGCAAGCTGCTTGGCAATTTCTGTTTTACCCACACCCGTTGGACCTGCAAATAAAAATGCCCCAATGGGTTTATTTAATGGTTTTAAGCCTGCTCGAGCTAATTTAATGCTATCACTAACCTGTACAATAGCTTCGTCTTGTCCAAAAACCACATGCTTTAAATTGCGTTCTAGGTTTTTTAAAACCTGTGTATCATCACGCGATACTGATTTCGGTGGAATGCGTGCGATTTTGGCAACGACCGCTTCAATTTGTGGCGTATCAATGGTTGTAATTTCAGTATTTTGAACAGTTTTAATATAAAGTTTGGTATTTGCTCCAGCTTCATCAATCACATCAATAGCTTTATCTGGTAAAAAACGGTCATTAATATGTTTTGCAGACAACTCTACCGCTGCTGTGATGGCGTCTTCAGTATAATGCACTCGATGAAAATTTTCATACTGCTCTTTTAACCCCTGTAAAATCTCAATAGCGTCTTTAATACTGGGTTCTTTAACATCTATTTTTTGAAATCGCCTTGATAAGGCATGGTCTTTTTCAAAAAATTGGCGGTACTCAACAAATGTTGTTGAGCCGATACATCTTAACTCGCCATTTGCCAGTGCAGGTTTAATCAGATTGGATACATCCATACTGCTATTCATGCTTGTACCCGCCCCAATGATGGTGTGAATTTCATCAATGAATAAAACGGCATTGGGCTGTTTTTTTATCGCAAGTAATAACTCTTTAATACGTTTTTCAAAATCGCCTCGATATTTTGTCCCCGAAATCAATGACCCAATATCCAAGCTATAAATTACCACATCCGATAAGGCTTCTGGAGCCTTTCCATTAACAATTAGCCACGCCAATCCTTCAGCAATGGCTGTTTTACCAACGCCAGGGTCGCCAACTAATAACGGATTATTTTTACGGCGGCGACATAAAATCTGCGCCGTGCGTTCAATTTCGCTTGTCCGTCCAATCAAAGGGTCAGTCAATCCTTTTTTGGCGCGCTCATTTAGATTTTGAGTCCAACTGGTTAAGGCGTTTTGCTTGGCAGACTTATCAGTGGTTTGATTGCTTTCTTCATCAGATGGGTCATTTTCTTCTTGTTCATGAGATAAATAACGCTGAACAACCAATCCCGAGACGCCTTGAGCATTTAGCAAAGAAACTGCATGGGAATCTTTTTCTTTAAACATGGCAACCAGAACATCCACACCAGTAATTGGGCGGTTTTCGCCGTTGGTCTGATTATGCCAAATTGCCCTTTGCAGCACACGCAAAAAGGCTTTGGAGGTAGTTGGCAATTTCTTACTATTTTTTGGAACATAAGCTTCAATATACGCCATCAGTTCTTCTTTAACGAGCAACAAATCAACTTCGCAAGCTTGTAGTACTACTTTGGCATCATCATCATCAATCAGTCCAAGCAACAAATGCTCAATAGTAACAAATTCATGGTTACTAGAAATGGCAAATTGCTCAATAAATTGGCGAGTTTCTTCAAATTCTTTACTAAACATTATCGTCGCTTATAACAGTTTTTTTAGGGTAACCAATAAAGGAAAATCACAGGCTTCGGCAAGTTCCAAAACTTTAGTTACTTTCATCTCAGCAATTTCTTTTGGATAAGTTGCTATCACTGCCTGACCTTGATTATGTATTTGCAGCATAACCATCACAGCTTTATCTGTTGTATAATCAAAAAAATCTAACAACACATTGACCACAAAGTCCATGGTTGTGTAATCATCGTTGTGCATAATTACCGCATACAACACGGGTTCTTTAGGCATAGTTTGAGGTTTAACAGTTAAAACATCAATATCATCATCAAAAAAATGTTCGTTTGACATAAATTAACACTACCAAGCGACAAACAAAACCTGCAAAAGCAGGTTATTTAAATTATTGACCAATTGGTCTGGCACTGAGTTCTTTTTCATTAACACCATCAGGCATGCTAACCACTTTACCCACTTGCCAATTATAAAGTTGCTCTGTATCTTCTGAGCCAGCTTTTAAATCCAACTTGATTTGTTTAGGTTCAAATCCCTCAGGCATTACAAAACGTCCACGAATATGAGCAATGCCCTTAATACTGTAAGTTGCTGGCTTAACAGGAATTTCCACCATATTTGTAGCATTAAGCAGGGTAATTTTTGGCATCATGGTGACTGATTGCCCTGATTTATCCACCATCGCTACATCAAAACGATATTCAAACGTTCGATCAGGCATGGAAACAATTTCAGATGCCAACACCTTTAATGGCACGCCGCCTTGTTTTGCTACACTTTGCAATAACATGGTGTTTAACTGTTCTAATTGCAAGTTGGTTGTTTTGATAGACTCATTTTGCTCATGCAATGATTGAATGTTTTTTAGTCCAATATCACGCTCTTGAATCGCAGTTTCTAATTTTTGTTTTAATGCGGTTTCTTGTGCCAAGTCAGCCTGATTTTCTGCTTCCATTTTTTCTTCTACTGCTTCATTAATGGCACTGCGCATACCTTGCTTTTGACCTATGTGATAGCCAAATACCGCCATCACAATCGCCACAAATATCACCACACCTGCAAACAAAACAAAAATTTGCTGTGTAGAGCCACGTTGATGATAAAAATGAAACTTAGTCATACTCATGTATTTATTGCTCAATTGTGAATTTGCCACATTATAGCAAAAATTACCCAAACATTAATGGATTTTTCACAATCAACAATCAAGTTTGGGCAAATTTTTACAGACAAACAGTAGAAAATTACCGACAAGTTACATTTTTAAGCAGAAATCGTGGGATTTTGTGCCTTTCTTAACATTGCATATAGACCACCTGTCGTTAATGAACCAATAGCAATTGCAGATAAATACAATATTGGTTTAGATACAAAAGGAATGACAAACAATCCGCCGTGTGGCGCTTGTAAGGCGATACCAAAGCCCATACAAATTGCGCCTGCCAATGCTCCGCCAATAACTGATGAAATAATGACTCGAGCAGGGTCGGCTGCTACAAAGGGCAACGCGCCTTCAGAAATAAAACACAGTCCTAAAACAAACGATGCTTTGCCAGCATTTTTTTGGTTTTCATTAAATTTACGCCCAGCAATCCATGTAGCAATCGCCATGCCAATCGGCGGAACCATACCTGCCGCCATCGCCGCAGCAATCGGTGTATAAACACCTGAGGCAATCATTCCCACTGAAAACGTATAGGCAGCTTTATTGACAGGACCACCCATATCCGTACACATCATAGCACCAATAATCAATCCTAAAATCACAGCATTCATTTCACCCATATTGGTTAGCCAATTTTTTAAGGCTTCCATCAAAGCAGCTACAGGCGGATTGATAATATACACCATAGATAAACCAACCAATAACGTACCCAATAGTGGCAAAATCAAAATGGGTTTTAATGACGTCAAACTAGCAGGCAGATGAATTGTATTATTTAAAAATTTAACCGTATATCCTGCTAAAAATCCGGCAATAATACCGCCTAAAATGCCTGCTCCTGCCGTTGTTGCCAGCATACCTCCTGTCAAGCCAACTGCAAGTCCTGGTCTATCAGCAATGGAATATGCGACATAACCTGCAAATACTGCAATCATTAAATGAAATGCTGCACCACCACCAACATCCATCAACGCCTTAGGTAGACCAAAAGCGATTGCCTCGTCTTTAAAGGCTTCCACACCAAACATAAATGACATGGCAATTAATAGCCCGCCTGCCACCACCAAAGGTAACATGTGGGACACACCTGTCATTAAATGTTGATAAATGCCTTTTTTCTCTTGGGTTTGGTCATCTGTTTGGGCTTGGGCGTGATTTTGGTAGGTGCTGGCGGTTTCTAAGGCTTTATTAAATTCTTGTTCAGTTTTTTTAAGTGCTAGCCCAGTTGAAGTTTTGTACATTTTTTTGCCAGCAAATTTAGTCAAATCTACATCGATATCTGCCGCCACAAAGACCAAATCCGCTGCCGCGACTTCTTCAGGTGTAATAATATTGCCCGCCCCCACTTGACCGCGGGTTTCTACTTTGATTTGCCAACCTTTGGCTTTTGCATAATTTTCAATTGCTTCAGCTGACATAAATGTATGAGCAACACCCGTTGGGCACGCAGTAACTGCAACAATGTTAAGCGGCTTATCTTGATTAACTGGTTGATTGTGATGATTTTTAGGCGTTAAAATCTCTGTTAAATAATCTAGGTCATCAAAAAGCTGATTATCCAGTGTTTGGTAATTTAGGTAAATGGTATTTGCTTTATCCATTTGCTGCTGATGACCAATCACAACAAAAATACCAAATTGATGATAATCACTGTTTGCAATAGTGACGGTTGCCCCCAATCTTTGCAAACTATTTTGTAATTGTTTTGCCAAAAGCAGACTGATTGCTAAAGGTTCTTTGGGTAAAATTGTGAAGGTAGAATGTTTGATGTCCATTTTATGTACCTATTTAATCGATGATGCTTATTAAGATTTAAGCGATACCTTTATCAAAAATTTGTACTTTAGCAATCAAGTTTAATAGCTCATTACGTTTTGGTACTTGTACGCCAATCACAGTAACGGCATGCGCAGATAACGCGGTTGTATGACATAGCAGTGTCTTATCATCAAAGTTTTGAAGCAGCCCAAAAATCATACCAGCAACCATAGTGTCGCCTGCCCCAACGGTGCTTTTAACGGTCATTTTTGGAGGTATAGCATGATAAATTTGACGCTTTTGACCTGATTTTTTAAACCAATGAACCCCTTTATCCCCCATAGAAACTAAAACATGCTCAATATCGCCTGAAATTTCCTGAATAGCGGATAACTGTTCATCAAGCGTGGTAATTTGTCTATCAAACGCACCAGACAACTCATCATTATTTGGTTTGATAAACCATAAATTATGTTTTAAAGCGGTTTTTAGAGCATCACCACTGACATCAACGGCAATTTTTGTGTTATTTTGAGTTAATAAATCCAACAGCTCATCAAAATCTCTAGTTGTAAACCCCTTGGGCAGGCTGCCTGCCACCAAGACTGCATCTGCTTCTTTGGCATACTGGACAAGGCGTTTAAATAAAACTTGTTTTGCGTCGTTATCTATCAAAAAACCTTGACCGTTGATATCTGTTGTACAGCCTTGTTTGTCTACTATTTTAACGTTGGTACGTGTAGCACCTGTAACTTTTGTAAAACCATCGGTTAACTGACCTATACCAGCATCACCAATAAAGGTTTTATGACTTTTAAATAAACGCTCAAAAATCTCATCATTATCATCGCCCAGAAATCCAGATGCAATCGCATTGATACCCAGTTCTGATAATACATGGGCAGCATTTAAACCCTTACCTGCAGCTCCAAGCTGATTTTCACTTGCCCGATTAACTGCACCTAATGTCAATACATCTAGAGTAATCGTCAAATCAATAGCAGGATTTAAAGTAATACATAATACAGTTTTCATGAATTTACTCACTTATTTTATTCATCACGGATTAAAGCTCGTACTTCTTGACTTGTGGCGCATGATAAGGCTTTTTTAGCAAGAGTTTGGCATTCTTGTAAATTAAGTTCACGAATTTGGGCTTTAGTTAAGGCAATGCTTGTACTTGACATGCTAAGCTCATCCACGCCTAAGCCCAGTAAAATTGGCACTGCTTTTTCATCGGATGCAAGCTCGCCACACACACCAACCCATTTTCCATAAGTGTGTGCCGCTTGAACTGTTTTGTCAATCAATCTTAAAATACTTGGGTGTAGACCATCAGCATCTTTAGAGAGCGTTGGATGTCCACGGTCAATTGCTAGTGTATATTGAGTTAAATCATTTGTGCCTACACTGAAAAAATCTACTTCTTTAGCAAAATCTTCTGCCATAATTGCTGCGCTTGGTACTTCCATCATAATACCTGCTTGCAAATTATCATGTGGGTACTCTTGCAGCACATCATCCAAAATGGCTTTTGCGGCTCGCCACTCTTCTATCCTGCCAATCATTGGAAACATGATGCGCAAATCGCGACCCTTAGATGCCGCAATCAAAGCTGTTAATTGGTCTTTGAGCAGTTTTGGTTGTTCTAGCGTTAAACGAATGCCACGCACTCCCAAAAATGGGTTTTCTTCAGCAGGCATTGGCAAATAAGGTAAGGGTTTATCACCCCCCACATCCAACGTTCTTACCACCAAAGGGTGGTCTTCTAAATCATTGAAAACTTTCTGATAATCTAAAATTTGAGTTTGCACATCTGGCATGTTGTGATGCGCCATAAAAACCAGTTCGGTTCGCAGTAACCCAACCGCTTCAGCACCATTCTTGACTGCAAGTTGAGCATCATTAACATTGCTTAAATTTGCAGCAATTTCTACTCGATGACCGTCCTTGGTGATTGCAGGTTGAAAGGCTTGTTCTTTGGCAAGAGCTTTGCGTTTAGCAAAATTAGCTTGAGCAATCTGACAGTCATTCACCATGTTTTGGTCAGGTGAAACCACAAAATAGCCCTTGCCGCCATCAATCAATACCACAAGTCCTTGATGAATGCTTAATACGCCCCCAGCGCCAACAATTGCAGGAATGCCCAAAGCTCTTGCAATAATAGCACTGTGTGAACTTGCCCCACCTTGGGCAGTTAAAATGCCTGCCACTTTTTTGGGGTCAAGTTTTGCAACATCTGATGGAAGCAAATCTTGTTTAATCAAAATATAAGGCTCATCAGGTTCAACATCCAAATCTTGACCAGTAAGCTTCATCAAAACCTTTTGTCCAATATCTCGCAAGTCAGCGGCGCGTTCTGCCAGCAGATGATTTCCCACCAAAGATTGAGTTTTTGCCATTGCTTCAATGTGCGCATGCCAAGCGGCGGCGGCAGATAACCCTTCATCAATGCCATCTTGGGCGCCAAAGATGATTTCTTCATCCTCTAATAATGCTACATGCGCAGCAAAAATCTTGGCAATGGAGGCTTTGGTGGCATTTTCCACTAATTTTTTTAGGTCAGTTTTAACATCATGAATCGCCTGCATCAATTTTTCTGTTTCAGCGGCAGAATCTTTAGCTGTCATTGAATAACTAAAAATTTTGGGGGTAATAACGTAAGCCTTTGCTATTGCAAATCCTGACGATGCAGGCGTGGCATAAATTTTCTCGCCATACTCAATGGTAAATACGGTTGAATTTTCAAGATTGGATTGCTGGGTTGATTTTTGATGAAGAATGGATGAAGAATTTTGTACGGGCACCACGTCTTCACCTAAGCCTGATTGCACCAATTCAATTAATTTTGGTAAAAAATCAATCGCATCAGTATTTGGTTCGGCAATAAAAGTGAGTGTTTGTCCATGTGTACCGCCAAGTGATAAAAGACGTGCCAAACTTTTTGCAGAGACAAACGCTCTATTATCCACACTCACCCGAATTTCACCTTTTGCCTGTTTTGCCATATCAGACAACAGTGTCGCCGGACGAGCGTGCAAACCAAGTGGATTAACAATTTGAGTGGACTGGTTTTGCCAATCAAGCGCTTCTTCGGCATGTAACAATCTGGCGATTTGTTTAGCGGATTGATTTAAATCGTGGTTAAAATCATGACTAAGCAAAACATCATAAACTTTGGATAATCTGGCTGTGTCCATATGCGCATTACTAGCAATAACTGCCAATGCCTTGACTTTATCTTTTTGATACATAACCGGTTTTTTGGCCACTACCAAAGATAATGTTGACTGATGAATGTTATCATCTTCTAAAATTAAAGCGTAAATCGCTTGGGATAACTTGGTTAAGACTGGTTTGATAGTTAAAACGCTGTCTAATATACCGCCTGATTTTAATAAGGCACACGCCTGATAAGACAGCTCATCCAAATCACCAGCAGCGACATCGGTTTTAATTAAGTTTTCATGTAAAAGCAAACTATTAGGCACACCATTGATGATTGTTATCAATTCATCCGCAGTTTCAGCGTTTTTGATTTTATCCTCAACATTATCAGATAAAGTGCGGGTTAATAATTTTAAAATGTCTAAATGTTCATCAGATTTTGCTGCTATTACTGCCGCCAAATACACCTTGTCACCAGCATCATTCCAAATCACCCCATTAGAAAAATGCACCAGACGAACACCCGTATTATAAATAAGGCTTCGTGAATCTGGTGTACCATGTGGTATTGCAACGCCTTGACCTAGATAAGTGGACGCTTTAGCTTCACGATTCTTTAACCCTTGCAAATAATCGCCGTGAGTTAAACCATCTTCATGTAAAATATCAGCAAGCAGTTGCAAGGCTTCTTCTTTTGTATTTGCCTTAGCATTCATACGTACATCTTTTGTAGTCAAGGCTAACATAACCGCTCCTTTATAGTCAGGGCTAAAAATCGCTGAATTGATAAAATATCATCATAAAATTGCACCATTCTAGCATTTTTTTATCAGATAAACCGCCTATTATTACAAAATATTTCAAAATAAAAAGCAGATTTTCCAGTGGAAATCTGCTTAAAGTAATTAAAGATACAATTTAAATATTAAATGCTTTTTTAGGTATAAAGCACCTGCAAAATTTCAAATTCTAGTAAACCGCCAGGCGTTTGAATTTTGGCTTCATCGCCTTCAGATTTACCAATGAGACCGCGGGCAATTGGTGAGTTTACTGAAATTTTACCAATTTTAAAATCAGCTTCATCTTCACCCACAATTTGATAGCGACGTTCTTCACCATTATCAATATTTTCCAGCACCACGGTAACCCCAAACACCACACGACCTTCTTTAGGAAGCTTGGCAGGGTCAATTACTTGCGCGCCACTTAATTTAGCTTCAATATCGCGGATACGAGCTTCACATAATCCCTGTTGTTCACGAGCAGCATGATATTCAGCGTTTTCCTTTAAATCACCATGTTCACGAGCTTCAGCAATTGCGGTGGTAATGCGAGGACGCTCTACGGTTTTTAATTGTTTTAATTCAGCTTCTAAAGCAGCATGTCCTTGAGGGGTCATCGGATAACGTTGCATAAAAATTCTCCTATTTTTAATAAAACAATTTAGTTTTATCAAATTTTTATCAAAAAAAGATATAGTGAAAAACACCACGCCTTTTGGGGTGGTGTTGTTTATAAATTTGGTTAAATTTGAAGGTATATTAACAGGTTTATTTGCAATTATCAAGCGTTTAAATCTTGCAGTTTATATACATCAAATGGCAACGACACTTCGTAAGCTTTGCATACTGCTTGAGCAGCACTAATGGTGGTTACATAAAAGACTTTACCTTGCAAAGCACTGCGGCGAATAGAAAAAGAATCTTCCTGAGACTGCTTGCCTTCAGTGGTATTAATCACCATCGCAATTTCACCATTTTTAATCGCGTCTACAATATGCGGTCGACCTTCAGTAACTTTGTTAATTTTTTGACAAGCAATGCCTGCTTCATTAATTACTTGGTAAGTGCCACTGGTTGCTACCAGCTCAAAACCTAAATCCACCAAAGACTGTGCCACCGCAACAACGTATTTTTTGTCACTATCACGTACGGATAAAAAGGCTTTTTTAATTTCACCCTTGGTTGGCAATCCTGGTAAACGTTCATTGGACGCAATCACTGCTTTATAAAACGCCTCACCAAAAGTTTTACCCACGCCCATGACCTCGCCTGTCGATTTCATTTCAGGGCTTAAAATGGGGTCAACACCTGGAAATTTAGCAAATGGGAATACCGCTTCTTTAACTGAGTAATGATTTGGGATAATCTCCTGCACAAATCCTTGCTCTGTCAATGTTTTGCCTGCCATACAACGAGCCGCAACTTTCGCCAAAGACGTACCAATACACTTAGAAACAAAGGGCACAGTGCGACTGGCGCGTGGATTAACTTCTAAAATATAAACCGTATTGTCCTTGATGGCATATTGTACATTCATCAAACCCACTACCCCAAGCTCTTTTGCCATAGCGATGGTTTGCGTGCGAATTTGGTCTTGAATTTCTTGACTGAGTGAATAAGGTGGAAGTGAACATGCCGAATCACCAGAATGCACGCCTGCTTGCTCAATGTGCTGCATAATGCCGCCAATTACCACATTTTTACCATCAGATACACAATCTACATCCACCTCGATAGCGTCATCAAGGAAACGGTCTAGTAGCACTGGGGCTTCATTTGATGCCTGTACGGCGGTTTTAAGATAATGACGGAGTTCATCTTCGTTATAAACGATTTCCATCGCTCGCCCACCAAGCACATAAGAAGGACGCACCACTAAAGGATAACCTACCTCTTTGGCGCGGATAATTCCCTCATCAGTGCTGGTTGCCAATGCGTTTGGTGGTTGATTAAGATTTAGCTGAATCAACATGCGCTGAAAACGCTCGCGGTCTTCAGCACGATCAATCGCATCAGGACTGGTACCAATAATCGGCACGCCCGCCTCTTCTAAAGCACGTGCTAATTTTAGGGGAGTTTGACCGCCATATTGTACAATTACACCCTTAGGCTGCTCAGTACGAACAATCTCAAGCACATCTTCTAATGTTACGGGCTCAAAATACAAACGGTCTGAAGTATCATAATCCGTAGACACTGTTTCTGGGTTACAGTTTACCATGATAGTTTCGTAACCATCTTCACGCATAGCAAGAGCAGCATGAACACAGCAATAATCAAACTCAATACCTTGACCGATGCGGTTTGGACCTCCGCCAATTACCATGATTTTATCTTTGTTGGTTGGGCGAGCTTCACATTCCTCATCATAGCTTGAATACATATATGCAGTGGAAGTCTCAAACTCTGCAGCGCATGTATCTACACGTTTGTAAACAGGATACACCCCCAAATTCCAGCGATGCTTACGAAACTGTTTTTGACTGATTCCCATTAAACTTGCAATGCGCAAATCACTCATGCCTTTACGTTTAAACTGACGAATATTTTCAGCAGTCAAATCGCCAAAACCTAAAGTTTTGATTTGATTTTCTGTGCGTACAATGTCTTCAATTTGCACTAAAAACCAGCGGTCAATCTTAGTACATAAAAATACGTCATCAAGACTTAATCCATGACGAAATGCCTCAGCAATATAAAAAATACGTTCAGGTGTTGGAATGGTTAAGCGATTTTTGATTTCACTGATGATACCATCTTTGGTTTTGTTTTCAGTATCAATAATTTCATCAAAACCTGTTGCGCCTGTTTCAAGCCCACGTAAGGCTTTTTGCATAGACTCTTGGAAATTACGCCCAATTGCCATCACCTCACCCACTGACTTCATTTGAGTGGTTAATGTGTTTTCCGCTTGAGGAAATTTTTCAAAATTAAATCGAGGTACTTTGGTTACTACATAATCAATAGACGGTTCAAAAGAAGCTGGAGTCTTACCGCCTGTAATGTCATTTTTTAACTCATCTAATGTATAACCAACAGCAAGCTTGGCAGCAATTTTAGCGATTGGAAAACCCGTTGCTTTACTTGCTAGGGCAGATGAACGGCTTACGCGAGGATTCATCTCAATAACCACCATACGCCCATTTTCAGGATTAATACCAAACTGCACATTAGACCCGCCTGTTTCTACGCCAATTTCGCGCAGGACGGCAATGGACGCATTGCGCATGAGCTGATATTCTTTATCAGTCAATGTTTGGGCAGGCGCAATCGTGATACTATCGCCTGTATGTACACCCATTGGGTCAAAGTTTTCAATAGAACATACAATGATGCAATTGTCTTTTTTGTCACGCACCACTTCCATTTCATATTCTTTCCAGCCAATCAAACTTTCATCAATCAATAGCTGGTGCGTTGGTGACAAATCAAACCCTCGCTGACAAATTTCAAGAAATTCATCACGATTATAAGCAATTCCACCACCACTGCCGCCCATCGTAAATGACGGACGAATAATTACTGGAAAGCCAAAACGTGCTTGAATTTCCAATGCTTGTTCCATGGTTTCTGCAACATCTGCTCGAGGACACTCCAAACCAATTTTTTTCATAGCCTTATCAAAAAGCTCACGGTCTTCAGCTTTTTCAATGGCTTCTTTGGTTGCTCCAATCAGTTCACAATTGTACTTTTTTAATACGCCATGTTTGTCCAAATCAAGCGCACAGTTTAAAGCCGTTTGCCCGCCCATCGTTGGCAAAATCGCATCAGGGCGTTCTTTATCGATAATACGCTCCACCGTTTGCCAAGTAATTGGCTCAATATAAGTTGCATCCGCCATCACAGGGTCGGTCATGATGGTTGCTGGGTTTGAATTGACCAAAATTACTCGGTAGCCCTCCTCACGCAGGGCTTTGCAGGCTTGAGCGCCTGAATAATCAAACTCGCACGCCTGCCCAATGACAATTGGACCTGCTCCAATAATTAAAATTGATTTAATATCGCTGCGTTTTGGCATAATTTATACTCACTTTTATAAAATTTTTATTACAATTAATTGATAAACTCTATCACTCTTTAGTTTGATTTAATTGGGTAAATAAAATTCACCCCAACCAACTTGAATCACCTGACCGCCAACATAAATATTTTGCTCATCATCTATTTTTAGCAGCAAACGATTAGCTCGCCCCATGTCATCACCCTGACAAATAGTATGTGTTAATGGATAATTATTTTGACTGATAAAATATGCCCCAAGATTGGCGCATGCAGAACCTGTGCCGCTGTCTTCTACCATCACTGAATTTTGCTCAAAAAACATACGCGAATGAATGCACTTGCCATCACAAAACCAATAATAGATAGAAGGTTCTTTGGTTGATTTAAATGGGTTTTCTGCATTTAAGGCGCGAAGTTTTGCAATATCAATGTGTAAATTTTTTAAGGCTTGACGATTGCTAAGTTCAATTAAAATTTGTTGTGTACCACTATTTACAAAATACGCTCGCCCTACAATATCATCAACATCCAAACCACTTAGTTTTGCTAGTGATGGTTTATCTGTTTGGCTTTTGGTGATCTCAAAACCCTTTATCTTCATTTGCACATGGTCTTTATCAATAAAAACTTGCACAGGCTTGGCTTTGGTATTTAATATAAATTCATCAGGTAATAAGTGGTTAAACTGCTTTAAAATAAATGCTGAACCTAGTGTTGGATGTCCTGCCAAAGGCAGTTCGTAATTAGGTGTAAAAATACGTAAACTAGCCGCCGCTTTATCATCATTTGATGAAAAAATAAACACCGTTTCACTTAAATTAAACTGTTTGGCAATCGCTTGCATCTCATCATCCGTCAAATCATCCGCTTGAGGAAAAACTGCTAAAGGATTACCATCAAAATGACCACAAGCAAAGACATTAACCAGATGATAAGGGCGGGCTTGCATTTTTTGATTTACCCTATTCAAAAAAGTCTTCATCAATTTCAAAAATTTCCAGAATTTCTTTAGTTTGAATGCCTACCTTATATCTGATCATCAAAGTTGCTAGCTCTTGCCCATCAATCAAAATAATCTTTCCAAGTAATTTTTGAGCATAATCTTTAGCACTTTTAGTGAAAGATGAGGTGGTGATAAATACGCCTCTTTCTACGCCATTACCCTGTAAAGCTCCTGAAAATGATTGCAATTCTTTTGATCCAACGGTATTTTCTCTGGCGTATCGTTTTGCTTGAATGTAGATATTTTGAATACCAAGTGGGTCTTGCTTAATCACCCCATCAATACCGCCATCATGGGATTTACCTGTATGCTCAAATAAATTTTCTTTACCTCCATAACCCATTGCCAGTAGCAATTTTAATACTGCTTTTTCAAAAAATAAGGGTGTACCTTGTTGTAGTCTATTTAAAAGTTCTAATGCAACTTCGGTTTCTATTTCTTTAATGGCATTTTTGGCTTGGTTTTCAAAATCAAATTCTTCAGCCTCATAGGTATTATCTAGGTCAATTTCATCTGATAAATTGTTTTTCTTTTTTAGCTCTACTCTGTGCTCTAGATATTTTCGCCATTCTGGCAAATCAACCTCACAATAAAGCTTTTCACTAATTTCTGTTTTGTCCTGCCAAAGTTCGGCAACCTTTAAGCCAGTGGGCGTGATTTGGTAAGTTGCCTTACGGATACGATTTAAAATACCCGCCTTGGTAAAAGAAGTAATAGCCCACGCGATAGAATTTTCAACTTTAGACTGTCCAAAAGGAAATCTTAAAGACAATATTTCATCAGAAAAACCACCGTTTCTGATAGTATCGCTATAAATTTCTTGACGTGTACGAACTTGATTATCCGCCATCAACTTTAACACCAATGCACGACACTCATCCCGATTTTTTCTAGTATTAAACTTCATTTTATTTGCTCAATTTATAAAAGTGGGTATTTTTATGATAAAAATATACCACAATCTATGCTTTCGCCTGTTCCATTACCCGAATAAATCTATCAAAAAGCGGTGAACAATCGTGTGGTCCTGGGCTAGCCTCTGGATGTCCTTGAAAACTAAACGCCACCCTATCGGTGCGCTCAATGCCTTGATTTGAACCATCAAACAGCGAATGATGAGTTGCTCTTAAAGTACTTGGCAAGGTTGTCTCATCCACCGCAAACCCGTGGTTTTGACTGGTAATCATCACCGTGCCATCATCAAGATTTTGTACAGGGTGGTTTGCGCCGTGATGACCAAATTTCATTTTAAGTGTTTTTGCGCCACTTGCCAAAGCCAGCAGCTGATGACCCAAACAAATTCCAAACACAGGGATTTTACTGGTTTCTATAATTGTTTTAATGGCTTCAATGGCATAATCACACGCTGCAGGATCACCAGGTCCATTGGATAAAAAGATGCCATCTGGATTCATGTCCAATACTTTTTGAGCGGGCGTTTGAGCTGGCACAACGGTTAAACGACAACCTCTATCTATCAGCATACGTAAAATATTGGTTTTTACCCCAAAATCATAAGCTACTACATGAAATTTTTCTGCAATCTCATCGCCTAAGTTAACAAAACGACCACCAGATTGGGTAGTTTTGGCATTACGTCCATCATGCGCCAATTGCCACGAGCCTTGTGTCCATGTATAACCGTTGGGGTCACAACATTCTTTTGCCAAATCCATACCATTCATGGATGGCGTGTTTTTGGCAAGTTCAATGGCTTTTTCTACATTCAGCTGACCTGCTTCATCAGCGGTCATAATGCAGCCATTTTGAGCTCCTGTTTGACGCAATCTTGTGGTCAGTTTACGAGTATCAATCTCGCCAATGGCAACAACATTATGCTTCTTTAGATAATCTGATAACGAAAGTGTAGCTCTAAAATTTGAATGTAGCAGTGGCAAATCACGAATAATCAGACCACTTGCCCAAACTTGATGAAGATTTCCCGATTCGCTATCTTCATCATTACAACCAGTATTACCAATATGTGGGTAAGTTAAAGTAACCATTTGCTTAGCATAACTTGGGTCAGTCAAAATTTCCTGGTAACCTGTCATTGCAGTATTAAACACAACCTCACCTGTTGTATGCCCTTCTGCACCAATTGCCACGCCATAAAAAATGCTACCATCTGCCAAAGCTAAAACTGCTTTTGTCATATTTGCCACTCCCAACTGATTGTTTTTGCTCATTAATTTTTAAAATTGGTAAATTTTAGGCAAAATTTTTTGGCATACCGCCAAATTATTTTTATTGATAATTTCACACAAAAATTTTACACAAAAAAAAGTGAACATTTATAAAAGAAAATCACTTAACTGGTTATCATAGATAATGGTTAAGTTGTTTGCTTTCATAATTGCTCACTTACTTAGATTTGGGCTATTATATACAAAAAAATACAAAATGCCTAGTCTTTCATAAAAATTTTTATGAATTTACTCTAACTTTACAGATATTGATTTAATAAATTTGTAAAATTTTTACTGGTAATTTGTCCAATCTCTTCACCAGTTTTACCAAAAATTTTACCCAAAAATTCAGCTACATAAGGTACATAAGCAGGCGAATTTTCTTTGCCGCGCTTAGGCACAGGAGCAAGATAAGGACTATCTGTTTCAATTAAAATGCGATCTAGTGGCAATTTTTTAACAACAGCTTGCAAGTCTTGCGATTTTTTAAAAGTAACAATGCCTGAAAGTGAAATATATAGCCCCAAATCCAATGCTTTACGTGCAAAATCATAGTCTTCAGTAAAACAATGAATAATTCCATGTTCACATTTTTGAGTTGTCAATAAATCCAACGTATCCTGATAAGCATTACGAGTATGCACAATGATGGGTTTTTTAGCAATTTTGCCAGCTTGAATGTGAGCAATAAAACTGGATTTTTGAGCAGATTTTTTATCTGCATCCCAGTAATAATCAAGTCCTGTCTCACCAAATGCCCATACATTTTCATTATTAAAAGACATAAGTTTTTCAGCAGTAACGCTGGTTAATACATCAATATCTTGACAAGGGTGTATGCCCATACTCATACCAATATTAATCTCATCATCACTTAATTTTGTCCAATTTTCAATCTCATCAAATTCATCAAAACGACACATAATCGCCATTACACGACTAATTTGAGCGTGTTTTAAAGCAGTAATTAGATTTTGAGGATTATTTTGATAATTTTCTACACTTAAATAATTTAAATGACAATGACTATCTGTATACATATGTTGATAATAAATTAATAATAAAAGTCGCTATTTTAAACAGTTATTACCATTTAATCAATAGTGATCATTGATGGTTAATTTTTTATTAATTTATCTAATTAAAATT
>ERZ772956.95-NODE-95-length-71946-cov-11.618923_pt1 | contig 71946 bp, 68 predicted proteins | sample MGYA00580683_ERZ772956 | MGnify/ENA primary metagenome ERZ772956 (study PRJEB29015, sample SAMEA2738077) | human oral metagenome | biome: human oral; feature: human-associated habitat; material: saliva | place: China | collected 2212 ... | reverse complement strand
GTTCCGTGGTGTAGGGGTTAACATGCCTGCCTGTCACGCAGGAGATCGCGGGTTCGATTCCCGTCGGGACCGCTCTTTATAAAATGCGGGTGTAGTTTAGTGGTAAAACTACAGCCTTCCAAGCTGTTGTCGCGAGTTCGATTCTCGTCACCCGCTTTAATATTATCCTGGCCCGTTGGTCAAGCGGTTAAGACACCGCCCTTTCACGGCGGTAACACGGGTTCGAGTCCCGTACGGGTCATCCGAAGCACTCTTACGAGTGCTTTTTTTGTATTTTAAATAAAGGAGATTATTCAAATGAAAATTTTATTAACTGGTTTTGATCCATTTGGTGGAGAAAGTATTAATCCTTCTTGGGAAGTTGTCCGTCGTATTCCAGAAAAAATAGAAAATGCTGAAATAAAAGGGATTCAAATTCCTACGGTATTTCAAAAATCATTTGAAGTGTTAAAAAAAGAAATTGAAAGTTTCAATCCTGATGTCGTTATTTGTGTAGGACAAGCTGGTGGAAGACAAGGCATTACTCCTGAACGTATTGCGATTAATGTAGATGATGCACGTATTGCGGATAATGAGGATAATCAACCAATCGATTTTCCTATTCAAAAGGATGGGGAGAGCGCGTATTTTTCAACATTACCGATTAAAGCAATGGTGGATAAAATGACTTCTTCGGGTTATCCTGCTTCTGTTTCGAACACTGCAGGAACCTTTGTATGTAATCACATTATGTATCAAGTACTTTATTATGCCTCAAAAAATTATCCATTATTAAAAGCAGGATTTATTCATGTACCATTCTTACCTGAACAAGTAAAAGAAAATAATCAATATCCTTCTATGAAATTAGAAGAAATGGTTCAAGCTTTAATACTATGTGTAGAAGCAGTTATTGAATATCAAGATAAAGAAGATTTAAAAATAATTGGTGGGGCGATTCATTAATTAACATAAAAAAACAGGGGTGAACGAATATTTCGTCACCCCTGTTTATGTTTAATGGCTATAATAGAAACTATTTCCTGCAAAGTATGGTTCACTCGTAGTGGTAATTCCTAAATCACGATAAATTTCTTCATCTGCTTTTTGTAAAATAACCGTACTATGAGCTTGTAAATTTCTTAAAAGGATTAATTGATTTTTAGCTGCTTCTGCTGATGGATTTGTAACAGCTGACATACTTAAAGCAATTAAAACTTCCTTACTATCGAGTGAACGACGTTGTTGGTGGAAGACCTCTTGTCTCAATTTTGTAATGGATTCTAGAATAACTGGTGGCAATAGATGTAAATCTTTTTGAATACCAGCTAATTCTTTAATTGCATTTAATAAGCAAGCAGCTCCTGCTGTCATCGTTTCACTTTGTTTTCCAGTAATCATTTTGCCATTTGGTAATTCGATGGCAACAACTTCTGTGTTTGATTCTTTTGCTTTACTCAATGCTTTTTCTACAACAGGACGGTCGTGAGGAGTTAGTCCCATTTCATCCATAATGTATTTTCCTCGTTGAGCAGTTTCTAAAGTTCCAATTCCACGTTTGTAATCGCATTGTAAGTGGTAATATCTGCGAATAATTTCTTGTTTAGAAGCTTCTTGAACAACTGCATCGTCTGTAATGGCAAATCCTACTCGGTTAACTCCCATATCAGTTGGTGAATAATAAGGAATTTCTTGATCTTTGTATATTTTTCTTAAAATTCTTCTTAATAGGGGAAATGCTTCAATATCGCGATTGTAGTTAACAGTCGTAATCCCGTATTTTTCCAAATGATAAGGATCAATCATATTTACATCTTCTAAATCAGCTGTTGCTGATTCATAAGCGATGTTAACCGGGTGATTCAGCGGTAAATTCCAAACAGGGAATGTTTCAAATTTTGCGTAACCTGCTGAACGTCCTCTTTGAGTTTCATGATATAGCTGGCTTAAACAAGTCGCTAATTTTCCACTATTGGCACCAGGTGCTGTTACAACGACTAATGGACGAGTTGTTTCGATGTATGCATTGGATCCGTATCCAGCATCACTGACAATTGTATCAACATCCATTGGATAGCCTTCTGTGTGACCGTGAGTATAAACGGTCATTCCTCTACGTTCTAACATATTTTTGAATTGTGTGGCAGCTGGTTGACCAGTATATCTTGTAATCAATACACTATTAATTTTTAAATCCCAGTGGTGTAAATCATCAATCATTCTTAAGACATCTCTGTCATAAGTAATGCCTAAGTCTCCACGAACTTTATTTTGTTCGATATCCCCAGCATAAACACAGATGATAATTTCGGCTTGGTTTCTTAGTCGATAGAGTAGTTTGACTTTTCCATCTGGGTCAAATCCAGGTAACACTCTCATTGCGTGGAAGTCTCCAATGAGCTTTCCGCCAAATTCTAAATAGAGTTTGTCATAACTATTTACTCGCTCTAAAATATATTGACTTTGTTCTTCCAGGTATTTTTCGCTATCAAATCCTAATTGCATTTTTAACGCCCCCGTTTCACTATTTTCAAGTCCAAAGTATAGCACTCTCCTTGTAAAAAAGGAAGGAAAAATTTTTCTTGTTCAAGTTTTATTTTGTGATATACTGAGTTTGTAATAAAAAGGAGGATGTAAGATGAAAAAAGTTAAGGGTTTAGTCGTATTAAGTACAGCTGCTACATTATTAGCTCTTGGATTAGAACAAAAAGTAGATGCTCGTGTGTATTTCCGTAGCTGTAAGGAAGCTTGGGCTGCGGGATATGGAAATATTGCTCGTGGTGAAGAAGGATATTCTGAGCATTTAGATAAAAACCATAACGGAGTAGCGTGTGAAATTGGTCGTTCTAAAGGAGCCTATCGCTCTCAAACTGCTAATGGCACACCATTAAATAAACAAAAAGCATCTACTTTATCAGGTTGGAAATCAAGTGGTGGAAATTGGTATTATTATAAAAATAATAGTGTAGTTACTGATTGGAAAAATATTAGCGGAACTTGGTACTATTTTGATAGAAGTGGTGTAATGAGTACTAACTGGCAAAAAGTAAATGGTACATGGTATTATTTCAATACGGATGGAGCAATGCGTACTTCGTGGCAAAAAGTAAATGGTACATGGTATTATTTCAATACAGATGGAGCAATGCGTACTTCGTGGCAAAAAGTGAGCGGTTCTTGGTATTATATGGATAATAGTGGAGCAATGCAAACAGATTGGAAGAAAATTAGTAACGCATGGTACTACTTCAATGCAGATGGCGTAATGCAAGAAAATCGTTGGGTTGGAGACTATTATTTAGGTTCATCTGGCGCAATGTTAGTGAATACGAAAACACCAGACGGTTATCGTGTAGATGCCACTGGAAAATGGATTCAAGATAAATAATAGAAATATGAAATAGACTTTCTGTCGTTATAAGAATGAGAAATTTTCAAAGACTTTCTACGATAGAAAGTCTTTTTTGTTTTCTAATTTTGCATTTTTCTAAGTGAGGTGGTACACTACTGAAAAGAATACAAGAGTTAGAAAGGAGCTTTTTATGGGGAATTTAATCACTTATGTTCAACAATACGGATCTCAAACATTTGAAGATAAATTACTCACAGATATCGATGCCTTAGTTCTCACAGAGATTGCTTATTTACCATTTGATGAGATTGTTCCTCAGTCATTTGATATAATAGATGCAATTTCTCTTAATCAATTAGGAAAAGAATTTGAAAAAATTAAAGAAAAAGAACACGAAAAAAATCCGTTTATGATTACAGAAGAAAGAATTCAATTACTAGAATTAGTGTCTAACAGTCAGCGTTATAAAGATATAAAAGTATTTGGATTTATGAATGATATTGATGATGAACTTACAAAACAATTTGCAGCAGTTTGTTATCAATGGGAAGAAGAAAATCGTTGGATTATTTTTAGAGGAACAGATGAGAGTTTAACAGGTTGGAAAGAAGACTTTATGATGACCTATTCTGACTTGATTCCTGCTCAAACAGATGCGATAGAGTATTTAAAGAAACAAGCAGAAACCTTTTCTGGAACACTGAATGTATCCGGGCATTCTAAAGGAGGGAATCTTTCTTTATATGCGAGCGCAATGCAAAATGAAGCCGTTCAAAATCGAATAGAGAAAATTTATTGTTGGGATTCTCCTGGAGTTCATCGTTCGATTTTAAGCACAGAAGGCTATCAAAGAGTGGTTTCAAAATCCAAAAGATATATTCCACAAGATTCGATAGTAGGATTGATGTTAGAATCTCAAGTTCCTTATCATATTATTGAAAGTCAAGGAAGTGGGATTTCTCAGCATAGTGCTTTAATGTGGAATATTGAAGAGGATCGTTTTGTTGAACTAACCGAATTAACGAGAAATAGCCAATTAACGGATCAAACTTTTAAACAATGGACAGAAGTAGTTTCGGATGAAGATTTAAAACTCTTTTTTGATACTTTCTTTGAATTGTTTTTTGAAATGGGCGTAGAGACAGTTAATGATGTCTATTACAATTTTAGAATGTATATGCAGAAGTTTTTCGAAAAAGCCTATCAAATGGATACAGAAAAACGAGAAATCTTACTAAGAGTGGGACGATTATTATTCCAAATTCGATATGAAATCTGGAGAGATACATTGTCCATTTCCGTAGAACTCCCTACATTAACATTACCGAGTGTAGAAGAACTAGTCGAAAGTTGGACAAGTGAACATCGAATTTCAGTGACTTATCAGTCTACAGAAGAAAACGAAGAAATTCGCCACTATTACCAAGATAGACAAAAACAAAAGAAATTAGAAATAAAACAAGCCAAGCATCCAGAGTAGATGCTTGGCTTATTTGGATGGTATTTTGTTAGTTTTCAACTTTTAAACTTAAAGCTACACCCATTCCTCCACCAACGCATAAAGAGGCAATTCCGGTTTGTAATTGACGTTGTTGTAAAGCATGAATTAAAGTCACCACAATACGCGCTCCTGAAGCGCCAATTGGATGCCCTAATGCAATTGCACCACCATTGACATTGACTTTTTCAGGATTAACTTTTAAATCTTTAATAACTGCTAAACTTTGAGCAGCAAAAGCTTCGTTTAATTCAAATAAATCTACTCGATCTAATGGAAGATGAGTTCTTTGAATTAATTTTTCAATAGCAGGAACTGGTCCAATACCCATAATAGAAGGGTCGACTCCTGCTTCAGCATATCCTGTTAAAGTAGCTAAAATCGGTAAATTTAAAGTGTTGGCAACTTCTCGTGTTGTTAATATTAGAGCAGCTGCTCCATCGTTAATTCCGGAAGAATTTCCTGCTGTTACAGTACCATCTTTTTTAAAGGCAGGTCTCAGAGAAGCGAGAGATTCTACAGTTATTTCTGGACGAATAAATTCATCCTTATTGATAGAAATCACTTGTTTTGTTTTTTTATTTGTGATTTCAATTGGTGTAATTTCTTTGTCAAAAGCACCATTTTGTTGTGCTTGGTAAGCTTTTTGTTGAGAATAAGCTGCAAATTCATCTAATTGTTGACGAGTAAATCCGTATTTTTCAACAAGATTTTCGGCAGTAATGCCCATTGCTTCATTTGAAAAGGCATCTGTTAAACCATCGTGGAATAAAGCATCAATCATGGTACAATTTCCATTTTTGGTAGCAAATCTATTTTGTAATAAATGTGGCGCTAAAGACATATTTTCCATCCCGCCGGCTAATACGATTTTTGCATCGCCTAGACGAATGGCTTGAGCTGCTAATAAAATAGATTTTAATCCAGAACCACAAACTTCGTTTACAGTTAAAGCTGTACTAGTATGAGGTAATCCTGAATTTAGCGCAACTTGACGGGCAGGATTTTGACCGATTCCTGCTTGTAAAACTTGTCCAAAAATGACTGTGTCAATTAAAGTTGGATCTACTTTTCCTTTTTCAATCGCAGATTTTGCAACGGCTGTTCCTAATTCAACAGCACTGATAGAAGCAAATTGACCTCCAAATTTTCCAATAGCTGTTCTTGTAGCACTAATAATAACAATATCGTTTGAATTCATATCATTCTCCTTAAAATTTCATTTTCTTTACTATTGTAATCGAAATTGTTTCAGAAACCTATTAAAATACTATATAAAAAAGGTAAAGATTTTTTAAAATTATAGCTTTTAACAGGGATTATCGTTGTAGCTTTCGTCTTTTTTTGCTACTATGGTACGTGCAGACTTTTAGGATAGATACTTATTATATTAAGGGAGTTAGAAATGAATATCGGAATTGATAAAATTGGATTTTATACACCACCATTTGCATTATCCATGGAGGATTTAGCAGTAGAACGTGGTGTAGAGCCAGCAAAATATACAGTAGGAATTGGACAAAGTACCATGGCAGTAGCGCCTGTGACTCAAGATATCGTCACAATGGGAGCAAATGCTGCGATTGGAATTTTAGATGAAGCAGATAAAGAAGCCATCGATATGATTCTTGTGGGAACAGAAACAGGAATTGATCAATCAAAATCTGCGGCTGTTTATATTCAGAATTTATTAGGATTATCGAATCGAGTTCGTAGTGTGGAATTAAAACATGCGTGTTATGGGGCAACTGCAGCATTACAATTAGCAAAAGGGCATATCGCTTTGAATCCTGAATCAAAAGTATTAGTTATTGCAAGTGACATTGCTAAATACGGCTTGAAGAGTGGTGGGGAACCAACACAAGGAGCTGGTGCAGTGGCAATGATTGTTTCTGCCGAACCTCGTTTACTTCGTTTAGAAAATGAAACTAGCTTATTTACAGACGATGTAATGGATTTTTGGCGTCCGAATTATGAAGCATACCCAATGGTAGATGGAAAATTCTCGAATGAACAATACATCCGTTTCTTCGCAGAAGTTTGGAAGGATTATGCAACACAAACTGGAGCTACTTTTGCAGATTTAGAGGCGATTTGCTTCCACTTACCATATACGAAAATGGGTTTAAAAGCTTTTAAACCATTTTTAGAAGCATTACCAGAAGAAGAACAAGAACGATTAACGACTCGTTATCAAGAAAGTACAGCTTATAATCGTCATGTTGGAAATATTTATACAGGATCATTATTTTTAAGTTTTATTTCTTTAATTGAGACAAGTTCAGTATTAGTAGCAGGAGATCGTATTGGGTTCTTTAGTTATGGATCAGGAGCAGTTGGAGAATTTTTTGTTGGAGAATTAGTAGAAGGCTTTGAAAAACAATTGCGAGTAGAAGCTCATCAACAATTACTAGATTCTCGTAAACAAGTAACAGTAGCGGAATACGAAACATTATTTACTCAAATGGTGGATGAAAGTGGAGAACAAACTTTCCAAGTGGAAGATGCAAGTCCATTTATTCTTTCAGGAGTTCACCAACATCAAAGACAATATAAAAAACAATAATTTGTACGAGGAAAGACTTGGTTTCAATCAAGTCTTTTCTTTTTTTACAATCTAGATTATGGTAGACTAAGATTATATGAAAAATGTACTATGAGATTTTGCATAAAAGATGAGGAGGTTGAAGGATGGCAAAAATTTTAATCATTAATACGGGTGGAACAATCGCAATGAGCGAAGACCATTCGACAGGGAAAGTATCTCCTAATGGAGAAAATCCTTTATTATCCAGTGCGCATTTATTTGATTTAATCGGAGATATTCATACAGAAGATTTATTTAATTTACCTTCTCCTCATATGCAAGAATCTCATATGATGCAATTAAGAAAAAGAATTTTAAAAGCTGTGGATGAGGGATATACAGGAGTTGTGGTCACTCATGGAACAGATACTTTAGAAGAAACAGCGTATTTTCTAGAATTAACGACGAATTTATCCATTCCTATTGTGGTGACTGGAGCAATGAGATCAAGTAATGAAATTGGATCAGACGGCTTAGCAAATTTACGGAGTTCCTTAATTGTTGCTGCTTCTCCAGAATCGAAAGATAAAGGAGTCGTAGTTGTTATGAATGATGAAGTTCATACAGCTACTTATGTGACAAAAACTCATACTACAAATGTTGCGACTTTCCAAACACCAACTTTTGGCCCCATTGGATTAGTTTCCAAAAGTGAAGTGATTTATTTCCAACGTTTATTAAAACAAGAATACTATCCCATTGAAGAAGTTCAAACGGGAGTTTACTTATTAAAAGCTTATGCGGGAATGGATGGACTTTTACTTGATGCAATTTGTGAACATCACGCAAAAGGTGTGGTTATCGAAGCTCTAGGAGCAGGAAATTTACCGCCAGCAACATTGCCAGCTTTACAAAGATGTTTAGAGGCAGGGATTCCCATTGTATTAGTATCAAGAGCCTTCAATGGTGTCACGTATGATGTGTATGACTATTTAGGTGGAGGAAAACAATTAAGACAGTCTGGTGTCATTTTCACAACAGGATTAAGTGGGCAAAAAGCTCGTATAAAACTAAGTGTTTTATTAAGTTCAGGGAAATCATTAGAAGAAATTGAAAAAGCATTCGCATGCTAGAAAGAAGGATTAGAGATGGTAACAAAAATCGGAAGACGTGTTCGTGAATATGAAGGGAAACCAATTATTTATGGATATCCATACGAAGATTTAGTCGCATGGTTTGAAGAACATGGAGAGAAAAAATTCAGAGCAGGACAATTATGGGATTGGTTATATCGCAAACGTGTGACAAGTTTTGAAGAAATGACAAACTTATCAAAAGATTTAATTGCAAAATTAAATGAAACTTTTACATTTCCAGTATTAAATGAAAAAATTAAACAACAATCAACAGACGGTACTCGTAAGTTCTTATTTGAATTAGCAGATGGTTTATTAATTGAAACAGTATTAATGCCACAAGAATATGGACTATCTATTTGTGTAACAACACAAGTAGGATGTAATATTGGTTGTACTTTCTGTGCTAGCGGTATTATTGCCAAACAACGTGACTTAGTTGCTGGAGAAATTGTAGCGCAAGTGATGCACGTGCAACGTACGTTAGATGAGGTGGCTCCTGGAGACCGTGTGAGCCATATTGTTGTAATGGGAATTGGTGAACCATTTGATAACTATGATAATGTTATTAAGTTCTTAAAAGTAGTAAATTCAGATACAGGGTTAGCAATTGGGGCACGTCATATTACGGTATCTACTAGTGGACTTGCTCCGAAGATCTTAGATTTTGCTAAAGAAGGTTTACAAGTAAACTTAGCGTTATCGCTACATGCTCCCGATAATGATACTCGTTCTAAAATTATGCGTATTAACCGTAAATATCCAATTGAAGTGGTAATGGAAGCTATTAATGAATATATTCGTACAACAAATCGTCGTGTGACATTTGAATATATTATGTTGGATCATGTCAATGATTCAGTAGAGCAAGCACAACAATTAGCGGATTTATTAGCAGATAAGAAACGTTTATCGTATGTAAACTTGATTCCGTATAATAAAGTTCGAGAACATGATCAATATGAACGTAGTAGTAAGGATCGTGTAGTGGCTTTCTATGATGTGTTGAAGAAAAATCATATTAACTGTGTGGTTCGTAAAGAATTTGGTCATGATATTGAAGCAGCGTGTGGTCAATTACGTTCAAGCCAAATGAAACGTGATCGTGACAGAAAACGTAAAACGGAAGAAGATAAATAAGGAAAAGAATATTTGAATAGACTTCCCTTGTTATAGTAGCAAAAGGACGCAAGCAGCTTCGCTAAAGCGAATCTCATTGCTAAACTTCGGGCCTTAGGTCTCGAAGTTTCCTGTAATATCAGCCAATTGTGGCTGATATTACTAATGCTACTATGGGAAGTCTTACTGTTTTGAATGATACTAATGAGAGTACGTTAAGAAATAACTTTCCTTGACTAGTAAAAAAGGATACAACATGTAATATAGGAAGTCTTTCGTTATATGAGACGGAAAAATTAGTCATTTACCCTCATCTTTTTAGGAGAGATGGGGGTGTTTTTTTATGTTTTTTAATCATGAAAACTCATTTTTTATATATAAATCGCTTTCAAAGTTGTAATATTTCAATTTTTTGCGAACAAAAGTTAAAGAGAAATTTAAGTGAATGTTACAAAAAGATGACAAATATAACAAAAACGTATGTTCGCCTCTTTTTTTTGTAATCTAAATATCAAAAAAAGTCAATTTATTTAAAGAGGATTAACAAAACGCGAGAAATCAACATTTTGCTATTTTTTCATGTTAGAGTAGTTACATCAAATAAAACCGCATTTGGAAATTTTAAACGGTAGATTCTCGAAATAGTATTTTTTAGTAGAGAGTCGGAAAGGATTTTTATGAAATTTACATTAAAAAAGACGGTGTTGGCAACAATCGCAGTAGCTTTTCTAGGAATTTCAGGAATGACAACTTCAACAGCTAAGGCTGATGAATGGGTAGCACGTACTACAGAAGAAGTAAAAGAAGGAATCGTTCATAATGATGAAGGAGTACAAGAGTACACAGTAAAATATGGTGACACATTATCTGTTATCGCTGAAGCGATGGATGTATCATTAGATGCTTTAATTCGTGTTAATGATATTCAAAACGCTAACTTAATTTATGCAGGAACAACGATTAAGTTTTCTGCTGATAAACAAGAAGTAGTCGTGAAGAATGAAGAAGAAGAGCATACTTACAAAGTACAAGATAATACAGAAGTTGTAGAAGTAAAACCAGTAGAGCCAACTCCGCAAAAAGCTACTTCACAAGAAGTACAAACGACTACAACAGCTCCAGCAGCTCCAGCAGCAACAGAAGGATATACATTAACTGTTGAAGCAACAGCTTATTCATATGCTGAAGCAGGATTATCTAGTTATACGGCTGACGGAACAAACTTAGTGAATGATCCAATGGTCATTGCAGTAGACCCACGAGTAATTCCATTAGGAACTATGGTAGAAATTCCAGGATATGGAGTATTCCGTGCAGCAGATACTGGTGGTGCAATTGTGGGGAACAAAATTGATGTTCACTTCCCAACAGTAGCTCAAACGTATAATTTTGGACGTCGTACAATTACGATTCGCATTTTAAAATAAGAATGATAATGAAAGATTGGATGAAAATCCAGTCTTTTTTCTTTGTTTGTAAACATAACAAACTTAGAAATATATGAAGATTTTAAGAAAAAACTATTGTCTTTTTTTCAAAAGCTAGGAAATAAGCTGAAAATATGGTATATTGTGGGAAATGCAATATTTAGTAGTACGACAGGAGTGGAAAGAATGAAAAAAACAATGATGGGGATGTTAGCTGTAGCATCAACTTTAGCGTTAGCAGCATGTTCAAATAATCAATCAGCTGTGGCGACTTCAAAAGCAGGTAATGTTACCCAGGAAGAGTTTTATAAAGCTTTAAAAACAACATCAGGAGAACAAACATTACAACGATTAGTGTTACAAAAAGTTTTAGAAAATGATGCAAAAGATAAAAAAGCTTTAGAAGAAGAAGCAAAAACAGAAGTTGCAAATCAAGTGAAACAATATGGTGGAGAAGATGCTTTAAAAGCTGTATTAGCTCGTAGTGGATTCACTTCAGTAGATGCTTACCGTGATACAGTTTACTTAAATAAATTAATTACTGCAGCGGTCAAAAAAGCTACTACTTTCAGTGATGAAGAAGTTCAAAAATACTATGATTCATGGGAGCCAAGAGCTACTGCTCAACATATTTTAATTGGGGTAGCACAAAATGCTTCAGATGAAGAAAAAGCAGAAGCAAAGAAAAAAGCAGAAGATTTAATCAAACAATTAAAAGATGGCGCTGATTTCGATACTTTAGCAAAAGAAAATTCAACAGATAAAAGTTCTGCTGAAAATGGTGGTAAAATTGGACCATTCAGACGTTCAGAAATGGTTAAAGAATTTGCAGATGCAGCGTACGGTCTAAAAGTAGGGTCTATTACAGAAGAACCTGTGTTAACTCAATATGGTTACCATATTATTAAATTAGTTGATAAACCTGAAAAAGGTTCATTAAGTGATGTACGTTCTACATTAGAAGACGAATTATTAGCTGAAAAATTAAAAGATACAGCTACAATCCATTCAGTAGTTTCTTCATTAGTAAAAGAAGCAGATGTAAAAATTACGGATGATACATTGAAAAATGCGTTAAAAGATTTTTCTGATAATACACCAAATGTAACAGAACAATCTCAAACAACAGGAAACTAGAAAGTTAATTAGGAGTAGGTTAAAAATCAAAATAAAGTATTTGATTTTTCCTACTCTTTTTTATACAATTCATCTTGACAATGAACAGAAAAATTGTAAAATTGAAAATAATTTAATAATTGTTTTCACGTTATCATTTTTTTGAAAAGTTATGAAACTAAGCAAGTAGAAAGGAAGGATACCATGAAATCTTCATGGAAATTAGTAGTTAGTTTATTAGCGATTGGATTAATGGGATGTGCTAGTCGTACAGAAACTTTTAATCAAGCCGATATGGTGAATGTTTCTAAAAATGGCGAATCTGCTGTAACAACAAAAGTTGAAGAAACAACTACAACTGCTTCTTCTATAAAAGAAGGAACGACTACTACCGAACTAAATGCTTTAGCAAAAGAAGCGATTAAAGAGATTGAAACGAAGAAACAAGTCTTACTGGATAATCACTATACGATATTAGTTCAAGCTCAGACGAAAGATTCCATTGATATCCACATTCGTCATCAAGAACAAAGTGGATCAAGTAGTTTTGGATATTTCCGATATACACAATCGACAAAACTTTTAGAAGAGATGGACTCGGTAACAGGTGATTATAAAGCAGTAAAATAATTTTTAGGGAAGTGTTGTTATGACAAAAACAGTAGACTTAGATTGGAACAATTTAGGCTTTAGTTATATTAAAACAGACTATCGTTATATTAGTTATTACAGAGATGGTCAGTGGGATAATGGAGCATTAGTAGAAGATAATGTACTTCATATTAGTGAAGCGTCAACAGCACTTCATTATGGGCAACAAGCATTTGAGGGATTAAAAGCTTATCGTTGTAAAGATGGTAGCATTAATTTATTCCGTCCTGATCAAAATGCGGCACGTTTTGCACGTTCTTGTACACGTTTATTAATGCCAGAATTTCCACAAGAACGTTTTGTTGAAGCGATTAAGGAAGTTGTTCGTGCAAATGCACATTGGATTCCACCATATGGAACAGGAGGAAGTCTATACATTCGTCCATTAATGATTGGGGTAGGCAATACTATTGGAGTAAGCCCAGCTCCAGAATATATTTTCACAATTTTCGTAATGCCAGTAGGAGCTTATTTTAAAGGTGGCTTAACACCAACTAGCTTCGTAGTAAGTGAATATGACCGTGCTGCTCCTGTAGGAACAGGTGCTGCAAAAGTTGGAGGAAACTATGCAGCTAGTTTATTACCTGGTAAAGAAGCTAAAAAACGTCAATTTAGTGACTGTATTTATTTAGATCCATTGACTCATACTAAAATTGAAGAAGTTGGAGCAGCGAATTTCTTTGGAATTACTAAAGACAATCAATTCATCACTCCGTATTCTCCATCTATTTTACCAAGTATTACAAAATATTCATTATTATGGTTAGCAGAACACCGTTTAGGAATGGTTGTAAAAGAAGCAGATGTATTCATTGATAAATTAGATGAATTTACAGAAGCTGGTGCTTGTGGTACAGCAGCGGTTATTTCACCAATTGCTGGAATTCAAAATGGAGATGACTTCCATGTATTCTATTCAGAGACAGAGGTAGGACCAGTGACTCGTCGTTTATATGACGAATTAGTAGGAATTCAATATGGAGATGTAGAAGCTCCTGAAGGTTGGATTCAAAAAGTATAATTTTATATATAATATCAAGAGCCTTATTTAGTGATTTTGTATTACTTTATAAGGCTTTTTATTTTTAGAGTAAGAAGAAAATATTTCACCAAGACTGATAGAATTCGCTTTCAGTTTTTCAAAATAACCATTAAAATGAATTTGATTATCTAGAATGGGTAAGTACTATGTAAAATTAATATTTTCCCAAAGATAAATATTGAGTATAACCGGAAAATAATCGGAAAAATATACATAATGACAAAGGAGTGTACTTATGGGCAAAAATGATAAACAACAACCAGTGAAGCAATTCCAGCGATATGGTATTCGTAAGTTTAGCCAAGGTATCGCTAGTGTAATGATTGCTAGTGGATTATTTTTCTTAGGAAGTGGAGCAGTATTAGCGAATGAAGCTACTCCAACTAAACCTGAAGTACCACCAACAGGATTTTTGTTTTTTAGTTATCGAGAGAGTAGTAAAAGATAAGATGTTGAATAAAAAACATAAATTATTTCTCAAAATGCTTACTTCTTTCCAGAAACAGAAATACATATTTAAATTGATAAAAGGCTAAATTAGTAGTATAGTAGAATAAGAGTTTTATAAATAAATTAGATTAATGGAAGCATATTTTTTATTTCCAACAATAAACAAGAGGTGTTAATATGCGTAGAGATAAATATAGCAGAAAAAAAACGTCAAAAGTACTCGATTGGATCAATTACATATTGTTAGCTGGATTTGTAATTCTGGCTGGAAGTGTTCTGTTTCAAATGTTTCGATATAATTTGCTAGCTTTTCGTTTTTTAAATATCATTGTTACATTGTTAGTAATTTTCCTATCAATTGGAATAGGAGCGTTAGTCGTAAAGAAAAAAGCACAAACATTTACAATACTATTTTTAATTTTTGGAATCATGGTAACTTCATTGGGAGCTTTTGGAATCCAACAATTTGTTTCTGTTACAAGTAAATTAAATGAAACAGCAACAGTTTCCAACTATACAATGAGTATTGCAGTGTTAAAAGATAGCGGAATCGAATCTGTTTCTGAAATTCAATCTGTTGCAGCTCCAGTTGGAAATGATCAAGAGAATATTCAAAAATTAATTGATGATATTCAAAAAAACCAACAACAAAGATTAGAGGTAACATCGGTAGATTCTTATCTTGAAGCGTATAAACAATTGCAATCAGGAGAAGTGAAGGCAATTGTTTTAAATGAAGGGTTTGAAAATATTATTGAATCTGAATATCCAAACCATGCAGCGACTATTAAAAAAATCTATACAATGGGTGTGAAGAAAAAAATTAAAGGTCCTAAAGCAACTAAAGGAAATGCAATGACAATTTATGTCAGTGGGATTGATACTTATGGTCCGATTAATTCAGTTTCTCGTTCAGATGTGAATATCTTAATGACGGTGAACAGAGATACTAAAAAAGTGTTATTAACAAGTACGCCGCGTGATTCTTACGTTCCAATTGCAGATGGTGGGAATAATCAAAATGATAAATTGACACATGCGGGAATTTATGGAGTAGATGCTTCAATTCATACTCTCGAAAATTTATATGGAATTGATATTAATTATTATGCACGTTTGAATTTCACTTCATTCTTGAACTTGATAGATTTGTTAGGTGGTATTGAAGTCTATAATGATCAAGCGTTTAGTGCTCATACGAATGACGGGAAATATTATCCAGTTGGTACACTCCAATTAAGTTCAAAAGATGCTCTTGGATTTGTTCGTGAACGTTATTCTTTAGCAGATGGAGATAGAGATCGTGGACGTAATCAACAAAAAGTCATAACAGCGATTATTCAAAAATTAACATCACCAGAAGTGCTTGCAAATTATTCTGCAGTTATCCAAGGTCTACAAGAATCTGTTCAAACAAATATGCCTGTAGAAGCAATGATGGAATTAGTGAATGGGCAATTAGAAAAAGGTGGAAAATATGAAGTGAAATCACAAGATCTTAAAGGGACAGGAAAAATGGGGTTACCTTCATACGCAATGCCGGGAAGTCAACTATATATGATGGAAGTTGACCAAAATAGTTTAGCAAATGTAAAAGCGGCTATGACAGCTGTGTTAGAAGGAAAATAAGAACGATTATTTTTCGTTTGTATGATTGATGACGACTCAAAACAATAAGGAAAATATAAGAATTGTTAGAGCATACTTTTCAATAAAGAATTTGAAAAAAATCACAAGAACTTATCAGCAAAAGGAATATTTGGGACTTTCAAAACAGTAAAGACAGAAAATTTTTAACTAGAATGAAAAATTGCAAAAGAAGTAGCGGAATGCTTGACGCTACTTTTTGGCGCGAAAATCTATTTTATGAGTAATGCACTAGAAAGACCTGTAGATGATAGTTTCTATCCTTAATAGAACCTGATAAGTAGTAATTAAATTTAGTAGGAGCACTATTTGTTGAGATATACATGTGGCATTAACAATTTTTCTAACACAAGTTATCTTTCTGTCCCTTCTTTTAATAAAAAATTGGTTCATGTAGTATGCACAATTTAGATCAAAGACCTACATATACGGAGAATCGTTCGAAATTATTACGTCGAAATATGGGGGATAATATTAAATCTATTAGGAATTTTTATTAGGAATGAATTAGCCGTTTATCTATAACACAATTGTTGCTTTATGCTTAAATAAATTAAATAGACACTTTATTTTTAGGAGTGGTATTAGATAATATAAAGTCTAAACAGACTGCTATGTTTCATATGTAACCTACGGAAATTATGGGAGAAAAGAAAGTAAAGGATTGAGAAAATGTATTCAGTTATAAAAGAAATTATTGATCGTATTTTAGCATGTATTCTTTTGCTATTATTAATCATTATTCCAATTATACCAATTACGATGTTTGCTATTTGGATAGAGGATCCGGGGGATATCTTTTTTAAACAAAAAAGAATTGGAAAAAATAACACTGAGTTTGAAATGTTTAAATTTAGAAGTATGTATCATAATGCTGAAGTAAAAATGAAACAACGGATGCAAAATGGCGAAGTTGAATACTTAAACTTTAAAGATGATGGAAGTACAATGATAACGAAAGTTGGAAAGATTATTCGTAAACTATCAATTGATGAACTTCCTCAACTAATCAATATTATTAAAGGAGATATGTCAATTGTAGGGCCAAGACCTCTCCAAAGATTTGAAATTAATCATTATATTGCATCGAATGAAACTAAAGGAAGCGTTGAATTAATGGCAAAGAGAAATTCGGTAAAACCAGGTCTTCTTTGTTATTGGCAAATTACTCCGAAAAAAAATGAATTACCATTTGACACTAGAATGCAATTAGATGTTAATTATATTAATCAAATATCGCTAAAAACAGATATTTGTATAATTTGGAAAGGAGCCCAAGTTGTTCTTCTTGGAAACAATAGTTAATGAAAAATATTAAAATATTAATTGCAACACATAAAACTCATGTGATGCCAAGTGATGCAGAAATATATTTTCCAATCCATGTTGGGGCAGAAGGGAATCAGGATATTGGCTACTGTAGAGATAATACAGGGGAGAATATTTCAACACTGAATCCTTATTACTCTGAATTGACGGGACTGTATTGGGCTTGGAAAAATTTAGAGGTTGATTATTTAGGACTAGTGCATTATCGACGATACTTTACGGAAAATGTGAAAAGATACTATGAAGGTATTAATATTGATAAAGTGGTATTGACTAAAGAACAAATTGACTCACTACTGAATGAAAATCAAGTTATAGTACCGAAGAAACGAAATTATTATATTGAAACATTATATTCTCATTATGACCATACATTTGATGGTATGCACTTAGATATAGCTAGAAAAATTATTGCTGATCAAACTCCAGAATACTTGAACGCGTTTGATTTAGTAATGAAACAAAGAAGTGGATATATGTTTAATATGTTTATTATGCCAAAGACATTGGTTAATGAATATTGTGAATGGTTGTTTAAAATTTTGAATGGTATGTATGAACAAATTGATTTGTCAAATTATACAGCCTTTGAAGCTAGATTGTTTGGTCGTGTAAGTGAATTGTTATTCAATGTATGGTTAAATAAGAAACAGATAAAGCCTAAAGAAGTACCATTTATGTATATGGCAAAAGTTGATTTAATTCAAAAAGGAATCTCATTTTTAAAGGCAAAATTTTTAGGTAAAAAATATGAAAAGAGTTTTTAGAAAGAGATAAAGGAGAAGATAATGAAAGAAATAAATATCATTCAAAAGAAGGTATTATCAATATTATCGATATTTATTGAAATTTGTGATAGACATAATCTTACATATTATACTCTTGGTGGAACCTTGCTAGGAGCAGTTCGACATCAAGGCTTTATTCCATGGGATGATGATATCGATATTGGAATGCCTCGAGAAGACTATGAAAAATTAAAAAAAATAATTCATGATGAATTAACGTTGCCTTATGTGTTTTTGAGTGAAGATACACCTGGATACAGCAAGGCATTTTCAGTTATTAGAGATACTTCTACAAAAATTATAATGAATTATAGTAACAGTGAACAAGAGGAAAGTTTGTGGATTGATATTTTTCCGTTAGATGGTATGCCAGAAAATAGACTGAAGAGATGGATACATGAAAAAAAATATTTGTATAGAAGAATGATGGTACAACTTTCGCAGTTTCATTCTATTGTGAATCAAAACAAATCCAACCGTCCTACAATTGAAAAAGTAATCATTGGATTAGCAAATAGATTACCAGTAGAATCAATTATTTCTTTTAACAAAGCTCAATCAAAGTACTTGGAAACTATTAAAAAGTATTCTTTCGATGAAAAATTTGCTGGAAATTTAACAGGTGCATATAAATTGCGAGAAATTGTACCAAGTAAATATTTTGGAACACCAATTGAATTAACATTTGAAGGGTTACAGTTAAAATGTCCTCAATATTTTAAAGAGTATTTAATAGCTATATATGGTGATAATTATATGGAATTACCACCAATTGATCAAAGAATTCCACATCAATATGAAATTGTGACTTTAGGAGAATAAAATTATGGGGAAATTAAAGAAAGCAGTAGGATACTACAAAGATGTAAAAAAGAAAAGAAAATATTTCCCCAATTCTGTATTAAATTGGCAACTAGCTGGAAAATTTTTAGGACAAGTACCTCATTTAATTGGAGAAAAAACAGCAAAGTATTTTTACGAAAAGCGTCACAAAGTAACAGTAGACTTTTTAGTAAATAATTTCCATGAATTTATAAATCAGTATGATTTTTTTGAAGCGAATACTGAAAACAGTAAAATTATTTGGACATTATGGTGGCAAGGGTACGAAAATGCACCAGAAATAGTTAAATATTGCCTAGATAACATGAAAATACAGGCGCAGAAAAAAGGGTTTGAATTTTTTTGCTTAGATCAACAAACATTCAAAGAATTTGTTGATATTCCAGATTATTTAGAAGATAAAATTAAACAGGGGAACATTTCAATTGCTAATATATCTGATATTATTCGAGTTTCCTTACTTGCAAAGTATGGTGGAACATGGATAGATTCGACAGTTTTTATTCAAACATCGTTTGATTGGACAGTTTTTACTAGATCATATTTCACACTAAAAACAGGAGAAATAACTGATTATTCTCCCAATATTGCTAAAAATCGTTGGAAATCATTTTTACTATCCGGGAATAGTTCATTATTTGCATTTACTCGTGATTTCTTTTTTGAATATTTTAAAAAGTATGATTTTGTAGTGGATTATTTATTAATTGATTATATTTTTGAATTAGCTTTCCAAAGAAATAGTAATATTAGAAATCAAATGTTAGACCTAGAGGTTACGAATCCAAATCTATTTTGGTTAGAAAAACATTTTGATGATACCTTTGAAGAAAGTTTGTGGAAAGAAATTTCTAAAGAAACAAAAATATTTAAAACAACTTATAAGTTGTCAGAACGAACGAAAGAAAATAAAAATAATTTTTACACGGCTTTAATCAATAAGAAACTTTAAATTGAGGTGAAAAATGAAAAAAATAGCGATAGTAAAATGGATTATTGATCGAACAGATGGTGGGCTCAAAGTTGCGGTAAATTTATCGAATGAATTATCTGAGATCTATGAAGTCCATTTGCTGTCAATGATAACTACAGAACAAATTTTTTTTTCAGTTAAAGATGAAGTGATTTATAGGAATTTGTCGTCAAAAAAACTATCGATGAATAAAAACTTTCTTCAAGCTGTACATAAATTAAGAAAATACTTAATAGAAAATAAAATTGATATTGTTTTTGGTGTTGGAATGAGTATGAATAGTGTAGGGATTGCGAGTACTTTGGGATTAAAGACTAAATTCGTATCTTGTGACCATACAAATTCAATTGTAGATATAGATACAATGGTGAAAAAAATACAAAGATGGGTTGCTTCAAAATTCGCTAATAAAATTATTACTCTAACAAATCAAGATAAATTAAATTACATAAATAAATATAAAATGAAAAAAGACAAAGTAGAGTTTATTTATAACTGGATAGATTCATTAGATAGTGTTAAAGAATATAATATAGATTCAAAAAAAATAATCACCGTTGGTCGTTTCGATTTTCAAAAAGGATTTGACTATCTAGCAAAAGTAGCAATTAATGTATTATCCAAACATTCTGATTGGCAATGGGATATTTATGGTGATGGTGATGAGAAAATTAAACAAGAGTTGAGAAATGAATTAGAAGCAGGTGGGGTTCTTTCTCAAGTTCATTTTAAGGGAAATGTTAAAGGAACAGAAAATATTTATCCTGGACATGGAATTTACGTTATGACCTCACGCTACGAAGGTTTACCACTTGTATTATTAGAAGCTAAACAATATGGATTACCAATTGTAAGTTTTAATTGTCCAACAGGTCCATCTGAGCTTATTTTAGATGGTAAAAATGGGTATTTAGTTGAAAATTATAATGTAGAACAAATGAGTCAATTAATTAATAAATTGATTGAGAATGAAGAATTGAGAATCAATTTTTCTAAAAATTCCATGTTAGATACTGATAAATTTAGTAAAGAAAAAATTATTCAACAATGGGTTGAATTAATTGAAGATATGACAGGAGAAAATCATGCAAAATAAATTATTGAGTATTGTAATTCCCGTTTTTAACATTGAACAATATATTACAAAATGTATTGAGTCTTTTGAGAAAGTAAATGAAAAATACTATTCACTATTTGAACTTATCATAGTGAATGATGGAAGTACGGATTCGTCTTTACAAGTAATTGAGGAAATGTTAGAAGATAGTTCTTTAACAGTACGCATAATTTCAAAAGAAAACGGTGGGCATGGCTCAACCATAAATGTCGGAATAACTGAAGCGAAAGGGAAATATTTTAAGGTTATTGATGGTGATGATTGGATTAATATTGGTGAATTCGAGCAGTTTTTAGAAAAAATTGCACACGTAGATGTAGATATGATTATTACAAATTATTCAGAACAGCATATCTATAATAATGAAGTATTACCGATTTCTTTTAAAGGTAAAATACAAGAAAATGTTGTGTTAACAGGATTACCTGCTAAACGAATTCCGATGCATTCTTTAACTTATAGAACATCAATATTAAAAAATAATAATATTCAGATAAGTGAAAAAACATTCTACGTTGATACGGAATATACGCTGTTACCTCTAAAATATGTAGAAAATTATATTTATTTTGCTTTAGATTTATATCAATATTTTTTAGGACGTCCAGATCAAAGTATGAATATAAATGTAATGAAACAAAAATCAGACCATCATGTAAGAGTAACTAAAAGAGTTTTAGATTTTTATTTAGAAATATTTGAAGAGAATCAAATTAAAGAGATAGTGCGAGAATCTTTGGATTATTTAGTTAATAAACAAATTCAATTGTTGATTATGAATATGCAAGTTGATGAAATTTATAAATTACTTTCATATGCGGATAAAAGAAATTACCAATGGAAATACGATAAAAGTAAGAAGACAATTTCCTTAGTGGCAATTAATTATAAATTAAATAGATTGTTTGATTTTATTTTAAATCCATTATTAAGAAAGCAACAAAAAGAATGGAGTGAACCCGGTGCGTATTAGTATCATTATTCCGGTCTATAATGTGGAAAATTATCTTCATTATGCAATGGATAGTCTTTTTAGACAAACGTATAAAAATTTTGAAGTGATACTAGTGAATGATGGTTCAACTGATAATTCTGGTAATTTGTGTGAAGAATATGCTCAACAATATGATAATATTTTTGTTTATCATAAAAAAAATGGTGGATTATCAGATGCTCGTAATTTTGGAGTAGAAAATGCAAAAACAGATTGGATTTTTTTCTTAGATCCAGATGATTATATTGAACCATTTACTTTAGAATTATTGGTAGAATTACAAAGAAAATATAACGTTGATTTGATTTCTACAAAGGTACAATCGACAAATACATTTAATGACTATAATGATTTTAAATTTAATGATTTGGATTTAACTTCAACAGTAAAAGTAGCAAAAGAAAAAGCTTTAAAGTTCATGTTGGAAAATAGAATTGCTACGGTTTCGGCATGTGCAAAATTATATCATAAAAAAGTACTGCAGGAGGTGCCGTTCCCAGTTGGGAAAATTTATGAGGATTTTTTTGTAGTAGCTGAGCACTTAAATATTGCAGGTGATATCGTTATTTGTCCTATTGTCACTTATCATTATTATAGTCGACCAGGAAGTATTGTGAATTCAAAATTTTCTAAGAGTCAGTATGATTTTTTTGATGCTGCAGAAAATAATCGATGTGCTATTCAAAAGTATTATGAAGACTCAAAACTTGAAAAAACTTTAAACTTAAAGATTGTTAAAGGATCATTTGCTATCTCTTCCTTGGCTGCTAATTCAGCATGTTTGGAATTAACTCAAATTCAAAAAAAAATAAGTCCATATTATTTTGAAATCATATTCAATAGACAAGAAAAAATAAAATTTAAAGTAAAGTATAGCTTAATTTTACTCATACCGAGGATATTTTATAAAGTTAAAAGTAAATTAAGAAAGGAGATCTAAAATTGGAATTAGTAAAAAATTTATTGGATTATTTGTTGTTGACACTAATCTTTATTTCAACAAATTCAATTTATGTTAACTCTGGCTATAAATTTACTCCCTTTACAATAGTTGTTGCTGGAATGTTAATTGTTATTAATTTATTTACAACTAAACTATCTATTAGTTATTTAAAAAAAATTTGCTTTATTGTCGGCAGTTATTATTTGGTGATAATAATGTTAATGTTAATTCATAATGAAATTTATCGAATTTTTTATTTTTTTGTATTGTTTCCTGTAATAATAATTTTTGTATTATTAGAAAGTTATAGGAAATCACTTGTTAAGTTTTTAGACAAATTTGTGCAAGTAATTCTTGTATTAGTAACTATTTCATTATTCTTTTGGTTTTTTGGAAGTATTTTAAAAATAATTTCTCCAACTAACTATGTTGTAAACGAGTGGATGAGTGGTAGTGAAATAAAAAGTTATTTTAACTTGTATTTTGAAACACAAGGTGTTAAATTTTTAGGAGTTCATTTTATTCGTAATAGTGGAATCTATACAGAAGGTCCTATGTGGAATTTACTACTTTCATTAGCATTAATGATTCAAGTATTACTCCTACCTAAGAATCATAAAAGAGAATTAATCTTAACATTTACGATTTTTACAGTTGCCTCAACAACAGGAATATTTATAGTTGCTGTTCTCTATGTTTACAAAATATTACACCATTTTAATAGAAGACAAAAATTAATTGCGTTCTCTGCAACACCTTTTATTGTATTTGGAATGATGAGCATATTTAAAAATAAGGCTAATTCTATTTCTACTAGTATTCGTATAGATGATTTTGTTGCTGGAATATCCGCATGGAGGGAATCGATTGTATTTGGATCAGGATTATCAAATGGTTTAAAAGTACTGGAATCTTATATGAATACAGCAATTAGACCAAATATGGGAAATAGTGATAGCTTTGTTTTAATTCTTGCTCAAGGTGGATTATTATTAAGTTTGTTGTATTTTTATCCTATGTTTAAAATATTATTTTCTAAAAGTTTTAACCTTAATTTGAAAATTTTTTCAATATTATATTTTATTATATTAGTAACCTCTATTTTTGTAACAACACCATTATTTGCGCTAATGATTGCAATTTTTTATGCCAGTATTTTAGAAAATAATCATTTTGATACAAAAAATGAGAAATTATTATGTATGAAGGTTTATTTTAAAAAATTAAAATCATTATTATTAAAAAGTAGTAGTGAGTAATAAATTTATTTTTAATTGTATAGTATTCATGAATTGAGTATTTATTTTAGAAACAGATTATTTGATAAATAATTTAAATAACTATTGAGAACCCTTTGGAGGAAGCAAAATTTGAAAAAAGTGGAATATAATAATTTAAAAGTAATTGCGATTTTATTAGTATTGTTGAGTCATTCTACTTATTACACAATCATGACAAATTTTGGTGGTATTAATTATGAACAATGGTTGTTAAACGATAATAGTATTTTTTTATACAAAGCTATAGATAAATTTAGAGAAGTAATCTATTATTTCCATATGCCATTATTTATGGCGATCTCTGGTGCATTTTTTCAAATGCAGGTAAAAAAGAATAAATGGGTAAATTTATCACCTTTGGTTCTTGCCAAGAGTAAAAGATTAATGATACCATTTATTATTTTCACTTTATTGTATACAATTCCTGTGAAATATATTTCTAACTATTTTTTACATACTGATATGACTAGAGCAGTTGTTGGGCAATTATTTTTGCTTGGGAATAGTCACTTATGGTACTTGTATGCTTTATTCATTATTTTTATAATAGCTTATTTTGTACTAAGAAAAAATAGTGGAATTTGGGTATTACTCTTTGTAGGTTTACTTCATGTAATAAGTTATAAAATTGAAATAACACTCATTAAGGCACCAATACAATTCTTATTTTATTTTGCATTGGGATTTAAATTTGAACAAAACAGAGAAGCATATAATAAATTTTTGGATAATAAAAAGAACTTTATTGGAATACTAATCCTTGGATTTATATTGCTAACTTTATTTAATTGGCAAATAAAAAAATATTCAAATTTTTCTTCAAAATTAATCGTAGAAATATTAGCAATTTATGGCAGTTTATTAACCTATACTATTGCTTATTACTTATCAAAAAGCACAAAATTAATGAATACCAAACTTTATCAATTAATTTTAGAAAATGGCTTAGGGATTTATATTTTCTCAGATACATTAAATTATTTAATCTTATATGTAGTGTTTAATCTGGGTGGTGGTTTTATGTTCACATCATATGGTATTATTTTAATGGTGATTATTCGATTTATAGGGACATTATATTTAGGATTAGGATTGACGATTGTTTTTAAAAAGCTATTTCCTAATTATCAATGGTTAGTAAATTAGTAATCTTGTAGTTTAAAGGTGGATTTTTATGGAATAGGAAATTTTTAGAATTTTAAAATTTTGTTGATTTTAATATTGTTGAATTCTTACAAAGGATATTTTTGAGTATTTTAGTGATTTACACCGATTCTCATTAGGAGATGTCTGGATACGACAAAAATATAAGAGGAGTATTATGAAACAAGCCTATTTAATTATTGCTCATAATAAAATTGAGCAATTAAAATTTTTGATTTCATTATTAGATTATGAAAAACATGATTTTTATATTTTATTTGATCAAAAAGCAATGATTACTTCAAATCAAAAGAATGAATTGAAGCAAGTACTAACAAAATCAAATATTTTTTTCACAAAAGAAATTCCAATTTATTGGGGAGATTATTCTCTAGTAGAAGCAGAGTTGGAACTTTTTGAAACAGCTTCGAAGCAGGATGAATACAGTATGTATCATTTGTTATCGGGTGTTGATTTACCATTAGATACGGCTGAAAATATATTTAATTTCTTTGATAACAGAAAAGAATATAATTTTTTAACAATGGTGTCAGATGAAATATATCAACGAAATAGAGTTTATGAAAGAGTTTCTTTCAAATATTTTATGCCTCATTTATCTGATAGAAGTTTATCTAATAAGATATTAAAAAAAGGGTTAAATTTGTATAGAAAATTTGAAATACAAATCCAAAGATGTTTAAAAATAGATTTTTTTAGAAAATATAACTTGAATTTAAAGTATGCATCTAATTGGTGTTCCTTAAATCATAAAGCAGTGTCAATCATTTTAAGTGAACATAATTTTATAAAAAAAGTGTTTAAGCATACAATTGTGAATGATGAATTATTTATTCCAACAATTTTAAATAAATATCAATTATTAGAAACTGTATATTCAATTGAAGCAACGAATGATCTTCCTACTGATTTTCAAGGTAACCTTAGATATATCAATTGGTGGGATGGAAGCCCATATACATGGAAAGATTCTCCTGGTGATATTGAGCAGTTGAAGAATGGGAAAAAACAAGGACATCTTTTTTCAAGAAAATTCGATTTAGAAATGTATCCAGAAATGAAAGAAAAAATCAAAACAATCATTAATATGAATCATGAGTAGTATTATTTATAGGATTAACTGTTCTTTTTAAGAAGTTATTTCCTTAATATGAATGATTAGTAAATTAATAATATTGTTATTGAAAAGGAGAAAATTATTTTAAATCAGTATGAAAGTATTAAAAAATTACTCGTATAATTTATCTTACCAATTATTAGCTATCATTTTACCAATTATTACAACACCCTATGTAACACGTATTTTTACGAGTTCAGACTTAGGAAGTTATGGCTATTATAATTCCATTGTCGCATATTTTTTGTTAGCAGCTACATTAGGAATTAGTACCTATGCCACAAAAGAAATTTCTGCACAAACAGTAGCTCGTTCTAAAGTATTTTGGGAAATTTATACAATTCAAGGGATTACTTCAGCACTAGCTTTAGTATTGTATCTAGTAGTTTGCTTGACTATTCCAGGAATGAAAAATCCAATTGCCTATATTTTAAGTATTAGCCTTGTTTCAAGAGGATTAGATATTTCTTGGTTATTTCAAGGCATAGAAGATTTTAAGAAGATTACTATTAGAAATATGACAGTCCGCATAATCGGAGTTTGCTCAATTTTTTTATTTATAAAAAATGAGTCAGATTTGTATTTATATGTATTTTTAATTGTTTTCTATGAATTATTAGGGCAAATAAGTATGTGGCTACCTGCTAGAGAATTGATTCAAAAACCGGTAATATCATTGTCTGAATCAAGACGTCATTTATTGCCTGTTTTCACTTTGTTTTTACCTCAGATTGCGATTTCTCTATATACTACATTAGATCGCACGTTATTAGGTTTTTTTGCTTCAACAAGAGATGTCGGACTATATGAACAAGCATTAAAGTTAGTAAGTATTTTATTAACAATTGTCACTTCATTAGGGACAGTTATGTTGCCACGTGTCTCCCAACTATTAGCGCAAAAAGAACATAAGGCAGTTATTAAGCTCTATGAATTTTCATTTCTTCTATATAATATGATTATTTTTCCAGTAATTGCCGGAATGTTAATTGTGAATGATAATTTTGTTCAATTTTTCTTAGGTAGTGAATTTCAAGATGCTAAATATGCCATTATGATTATGGTTTGGAGAATGTTCTTTATAGGATGGTCAAATATTATGGGTTTTCAAATTTTGATTACACATAATAAAAATAAAGAATATATGGTATCAACTACAATCCCAGCATTTTTCAGTATTGCCTGTAATTTAGTATTAATTCCATATTTAGGATATATTGGTGCGGCAATTACTTCTGTACTGACAGAAAGCGTTGTGTGGTTCATTCAATTGTATTATACAAGAGAAGTCATGAAGAAATTGACTATTTTCCTACATGTTTTTAAAGTCGCGCTAGCTACAGCAGTTATGAGTGGGATTTTGGTTATAGTGAAATCATGGATTCATTTTTCTCCGATATTAAATGTTATGATTTTAGCTGTAATTGGAATTCTTATTTACAGTATAATTGTGATTGGATTTAAAATTGTTGATTTAAAAGAGTTAAAAATGAGATTAAAAGGATAGTTAGTATAAAATTTAAGGAGGAAACATGAAGAGAATAGAGTGGGTTGATTTCGGTAAAGGATTTACGATATTTCTAGTTGTTGTCGGGCATGTATTTTCAGGAATGTTTCAATCCAGGAGTTTTATAGAAAGTAAAAATTTAATTTTTATTTTAACTCAGAGTATGTATATTTTTCATATTCCTGTATTTTTTCTATTATCAGGATATTTATTTAAACCGCTGAATAGTTGGAAAGAATTTTTCAATGAAGTGATTAAAAAGTTAATAATATTGGGAATCCCATATGTTTTTTATTCTGTAGTGCAATTTATTTTACAAAAAATTGGTGGATCTTCTGTAAGAGCTGCAGCAAGTTTTTATGATCTTTTGAATATATGGAGAATACCTTACGGAGTAGCATGGTACTTATTAACATTATGGTGGATTTCTATTATTTTTGGAATAATTTCCATAAAAATTAAAAATCACTTTGTATTGTTCTTCATTTCTTTCATATTATTGATTAGTAATTTTATGTTTAATTTTGATAATTATTTAATGAATAAAATAACGTTGTGGTCTTCTTTTTACATTTTAGGTTATCTTCTTCGTAAAACTAAAATTATTGAAAAATATAAGGTTGTACTTGGAATTGTTTCAGGAGTCGTACTTGTAGTTTATTTATTAATATGTATTCAATATGGAATAAAAGACATTATTTCTTATGTCAAACCTGGATTTGCAGGATTACTGTTTTTTGCTTCTGTAATTTTGGCAGCTTCTATTTATCCAAAGTTAAATCTTATTCCAATATTTGGAGACTATTTTAGAAATTTAGGGAAAGATAGTTTGGTAATCTATCTTGTACATGGACCTATTGCTTCCGTTACTAGAATTTTCCTTTTAAAATTTGGAGTAACTAATTTATTAGTGCATATAGTGATAGGAACAGTTTTTGCATGGTACGGATCTATATTTGCTATTTATTTGATGAACAAAATTCCTTATATTGATTTTGTATTTTATCCGATGAAGTATTTGAAGAAAAGAAATATATAAATTAAAATCTAAAAATCCTGTTGGTGATTTATCAATCACTAACAGGATTTTAATGTATTTACCATTATCTTGCAAAGCCGACAGCTTTTTCCATTTTGCGAAGAGTTTTAGAGGCAACAGCATTTGCTTTTTTTGCTCCTTCGTCTAAAATCTGATCTAATTGTTTCGAATTTAGTAATTCATAGTAACGTTCTTGAATTGGTTCCATCACTGCTACAATGGCTTCTGCTAAATCTGCTTTGAAAGTACCATATCCTGAATCTTTATAAGTTTCTACTAAATCTTCAATGCTACGGTTTGAAAAGGCTCTAAAGATTGTTAAAAGGTTTGAAATTCCTGGTTTTTCAGTTGGGTTGTATTCAATGACACCACTTGAATCCGTTACAGCACTCTTGATTTTTTTACGAATGGTTGCGGAGTCATCTAACATGCTAATATATTCTTTGACATTTGCATCGGATTTACTCATTTTTTTCGTTGGTGTTTGTAAGCTCATAACACGTGCGCCAGCTTTTGGAATAAATGGTTCTGGCATTTTTAATAATTCATTCCCATTTCCATAACGGCTGTTAAAACGAGCTACGAAATCACGTGTTAATTCCATATGTTGTTTTTGGTCTTCTCCAACAGGAACAACTTCAGCATTGTATAAGACAATGTCTGCTACCATTAGAGGTGGATAAGTTAATAAACCTGCAGATACGGATTGTTGTTTTTGAGATTTATCTTTGTATTGTGTCATACGTTCTAATTCACCGACACCTACATTACATTGTACAATCCATGCAGCCTGAGCATGTGCTGGAACTTCAGATTGAACGAAAATTGTAGATTTTTCAGGGTCTAGTCCAATGGCTAAGTATAACGCAGCTAGTGAACGAGTTTGTTCTTTTAATTTTTTAGGGTCTTGTGGAACTGTAATCGCATGTTGGTTAACGATACAGTATGTGCAGTCATATTCATCTTGTAAAGCAACAAAGTTTTTCATCGCACCAATGTAGTTTCCAATAGTTGGAATGGCTGAAGGCTGTACTCCAGAGAAAATTTTCTTTTTTGTCATTTTTATTCTCCTTTAAATTTCAATCAATTAGTCTTATTATACCGTATTTTTGAAAAATTAACACAAAAAAATGTTTTGGTGTGGGGCTCATAAATAAGAAAAAATATAGTTATCTTTGCAGTAAAATCTGTTATCATATGCTTAGTTTTTAAAATTGGATAAAAACAAAAGGAGTTAATAAGAGATGCCGCAAAATCTTTTTAAAGAATTGGAAAAATTAGAACAAGTAGAAGCGATTGTACTTGGAGGATCAAGAGCTGGAGAAAATTATGATAAAGATTCTGATTACGATGTCTATGTCTATTTGACAGCCCCTATAAACGAAGAGAATAGAAAAGAAATTCTTAGTAAGTACTGTTCCTATATGGAAATTGGAAATCAATTTTGGGAATTAGAGGATGATTGTGTTTTAAAGAATGGGATAGAGATTGAACTGATTTATCGCTCATTAGATAATTTTGATAAAGAATTAGAAAATGTGATTCTTAATCATCAAGCTCAAAATTCATATACAACGTGCATGTGGTATAACTTAATGCACAGTAAAATACTCTATGACAAAGAGGAACGTTATAGTCAGTTACAGAGTAAATATCATTTACCTTATCCAACAGCGTTAAAAAGAAATATTATTTATAAACAAAGGTTATTACTAGAACAGGGGATGCCAGCTTTTTCTAAACAAATTCAAAAAGCTATCAAACGTCAAGATTTGTTAAGTATGAATCATCGAAGTAGTGAATTTTTTGCGTCTTATTTTGATTTATTGTTTGCACTTAACGAACAACTTCACCCGGGTGAAAAACGTATGTTACAGTATGCTAAAGAACGCTGTACTCATTTACCAAAAGATTTTGAAGTGAATATTCAATCTTATTTTCAATCTCTTTACAGCCCTGATGGGAAAGAGGAAGCAATAAAAGTATTGGATACTTTATTAGTTCATCTTAGAGCATTAGTGGAAGAATATGATTAGAAAATGAAGGAATCATAACCTTCGTTCCTTTATAAGGTAGATTGCTTTGAGAATTAATGGTGAAAAATAGATGTAAATAAGTTGTGAAAATGGCTTCTAATCGGAATAAAACGGGAATGTGAAAAAGGATATTGCTTGACAAATCTTAAGAAAAGATTAAGCCTTGAAATAATCGTATTTTAATGAAATAGGTTTAGAGAATCTTAAAAAAATAATTTGTGAAAATTTTAAAAAATTACGAAAATTGTATAGATTTTATTCTAAAAATAATATATAATATAAAGCGTGATGAGCCCATCTAAACTAGCTCATCGAGAAGGAGCGATTTATGGTTACATTATACACATCACCAAGTTGTACTTCATGCCGTAAAGCACGTGCTTGGTTAGAAGAACACACTATCGCATATACTGAAAGAAATATTTTCTCTGAACCATTGACAATTGACGAAATTAAAAATATTTTACGCATGACAGAAGATGGTACTGAAGAGATTATTTCAACACGTTCAAAGGCATTCCAAGAATTAAACTTAGATTTAGATGAAGTTCCTTTGAATCAATTGTTTGTTTTAATTCAAGAAAACCCAGGCTTATTACGTCGTCCAATTATGTTGGATGAAAAGAGATTCCAAGTAGGATATAACGAAGATGAAATTCGTCGATTCTTACCTCGTGAAGTAAGAGCTTTTGAATTAGATCAAGCGCAAAGATTAGTGAATTTTTAAGAATGAGGCACTGTAGAAATTTCTACAGTGTTTTTATTTTTTAATTTATTAAATTACTCTCTTTTTGCTTGAAAATAATAGCACAAGAGGAGTATGATGTAGAATACAAAAGGAAAAGGAGATGAGTATATGTTTTTAACAAAAGACATGACTGATGAATTCCGTCAAAAATTTAAAGCTGACGGACAAAAGAAAGTTGCACAACATGCAACTGTGAAAAATGGGATTCACGCTTCTAGCCAAAATGTAGAAGCAATCGTGAAAACCCCACCCGTTTATTCCATTGATTTGGAACATGGAAAGGTGGCAAACCAAAAACAATCTGGGAGATGTTGGATGTTTGCTGCACTAAACACGTTCCGTCATAAAATCTTTAATGAGTTTAAGCTAGAGGAATTTGAACTTTCTCAAAGCTATACTTTTTTCTGGGATAAATATGAGAAGGCAAATTTCTTCCATGAGAATATTTTAAAAACGGCTCATGAACCAATTACTAGTCGTAATGTTGCCTTCTTACTTCAAACACCACAACAAGATGGTGGACAATGGGATATGATTGTTTCCATCTTTAATAAGTATGGTGTCGTACCTAAGGCAGTAATGCCAGAAAGTTTTAGTAGTTCAGCTTCTGGAGAGTTGAATAAATACTTAAACAAAAAATTACGTGAAGATGCGAAGATTTTAAGAGATTTAGTAGCAGGGGGAGCTACTGAAGAAAAAATCTTGGAAGTTCGTAAACAATTGATGAAGGAAGTCTATGATTTACTAGCCATCAGTTTAGGAACTCCACCAGAAGTGTTTGATTTTTCTTATCGTGATAAAGATAAAGAATATCATCACTATGAAAATTTAACACCACAAACATTTTATAAACAGTTTGTAGGCTTAGATTTAGACCAATATGTATCGATTATTAATGCACCAACTGCAGACAAACCTTATAATCGCTCTTATACTGTTGAAATGTTAGGAAACGTTGTTGGAGGGACTCCTGTAAAATACTTGAATGTAGAAATGGATACTTTCAAAAAACTTGCGATTCAACAATTAGAACAAGGCGAATCGATTTGGTTTGGTTGTGATGTTGGTCAATTCTCAGGTCGTGATACTGGATTAATGGCAATGGATCATTATGATTTGAAAGGTTTATTGGGGTTAGATTTCAAACTTTCTAAAGCAGATCGCTTAGAATATGGAGAAAGTTTAATGACACATGCCATGGTATTAACTGGGGTAGATTTAGTAAATGGAAAACCAACTCGTTGGAAAGTAGAAAATAGTTGGGGAGAAAAATCTGGGGTCGATGGATTCTGGATGATGTCAGATGAATGGATGGATGAATTTACGTATCAAATCGTAGTTCGTAAAGAATTTTTAACACCAGAGCAGTTAGCTGCATTTGATTCTGAACCAATCGTATTAGCACCATGGGATCCGATGGGTTCGTTAGCCTGATATATATTTTGAATAAGACTTGTCTGAAGTAGCAAATGGACGCCAGCAGCTTCGCGATGCGAATCTCATGGCTAAAATTTGAGCCTTAAGTCTCAAATTTTCCAAATGGTAGAAGCTAGTAAAGTAGCTTCTACCATTTTTGCTACTGCGAAAGTCTTTTCTCTTGAGGCGTTAACCTATTAGAGAACGTTTAAGAGTTGGTGGAAAAGTCTTTTTGAATTGTAGCGGAGGAAGCAAGCAGCCTCGCTTGTGCGAGTCTCATTGCTAAAATTGGAGCCTAAGGTCTCAATTTTTCCTTTTTTGCGTGTAAGGATGAGAGTATGTTTAAGATTTTTCTTTTTTGTTGTGTTATAATTAGAGTGTTTATAAAAAGTACGACTTGTCTGAAGTAGCAAATGGGGGATATGATGAAAAAAGTATGGACGTCAAAAGATGGAAGAAAAACAACAGAGATTACTCTTACGATTGAAAAATCCACTTTGGAAGACAAATTAACATTTTTAGGTTCTGTTGTAATTGTAGCTTTTGTATATTACTTCTTTTTTAGGTAAGGTTAGAAAGGTAGAAGTTTTTTGACTTCTGCCTTTTTTCTTTAAACCACCAAAAAATCCTAATAAAAATTTAACCATTTAGATACAAGAGTTTTTAGGGAGAATATGGTATGATAATTGCGTTATGGAAGGGAGAGAAGATAGTGGAAGTGATAAATATTTTTCAAGAAGCGTTAGAAAGTCAATGGCAACAATTGCCAATGTATCGTCTGTTAGTCATAGGCGAGACTGGTGTTGGAAAAACAACGTTGATTCAATCTTTATTTGATTTAAAGAAAAACGAAAGTATTCCACAATTCCAAGTGGAAGAGTATTCACTATTAGATGAACTTCCTGCGACATTCAATTATGATGCATGTATTTTTTGCCTGAAAGGTTCTAGTGATGAGTTTTCTCTTGAGACGAAAGAAACGTTATTGCAAATTACAAATCAACTTCCTACGATTGTTGCTCTAACCCAATCCATTGGAACAAAGGCGGAACAATTTCAAAGTCAATTAGTAGATTTGTCTCTTCCTGTAAAAGGAATTATGAATGTTATGGCAGTACCTTATCCAATTTATGAATCAGTTCATCTGCCATCTTTTGGATTAGAAGAACTACTAGATGTATTATTAGAATGTGCAACAGAGAACACTGCGGAAATATTGGTGAGTTTGCAAAAAATTGATTGTAAGAAAAAATTATATTTAGCCAAACAGACGGTGGAAGAGGAAATAAATCGTATTTTTCAAGCTTCTACAGATGCACGTCAAGTGTTCAGACAGATAGTCGAGGTTTTAGGAAGAGCTTTTGCATATTTTGGAAATCAAACAGAAGCGAATCGAATGACGGAAGTGCTGGAAAATCTTTATCAGAGGAATTTTCAATCGTATCAAGAATTATGTTTTGTACATCAAGAAGCTTATTATTTAGCAATGGTACTGAGTGCGTGTTGCTATAGTGGAATTGAAATGATGGCATTATTATCGAAAAAGGAAAATTCCTTTACGATTCAAGAGAGTAGTATTTTATTCGAAACGAAAATTGCCAGTCGTATGAAGCAAGGAAAACATAATGTAGAAGTTCATGCATTTATTATGAAGAATGGATTAGAAACTGAACAACAAATGATGCAAAAACCTGTTATTCATGTGCCGATGAAAAAGAAACCTTTACTCGAACAATTTCAAAAACAATCCCGTCAATGGTTACATCACTCACTAGATGTATTTAGTAAATGGGCTAGAAAATAAAAGAATAGAAAAATTAATAAAGCATTAGTTTTTTTGAAGAAAGTAGTATACAATAGGGAAGATAGATTTCTTTTAAGAAGAGAATCAGTATAGGAGGAAGAAATATGTTCAAAGATGTAAATGAACAAATTTTAAAATTAATCGAAAAAAATAGTCGTTTATCTACTGAAGAAATCGCGACTTTATTAGCGATTGAACCAGATGAAGTTCAACGTAGAATTAAAGAATTAGAAGAACAAAAGATTATTTGTGGTTACCATACATTAATTAACTGGGAAAAAACAGATGATGTGAATGTGTCTGCTGTTATCGAATTAAAAGTAAATCCTCAACGAGGAATGGGATTTGATCGTATTGCGGAGAAAATTTACCATTTCCCAGAAGTAGAAGATTTATATTTAATGTCTGGTGGATATGATTTCATGGTGAAATTAAAAAAAGCACCAATGAGAGATATTGCAGCGTTTGTATCTAGTCGCTTATCAGTTATTGATGAAGTACAATCAACTACGACTCATGTTGTATTAAAACAATATAAAGATCATGGTACAATGTTTGTTGGCAAGACTGGAGATAAACGGATGGTGGTTACTCCATGATTGAATCATTATTAAGTCAAAAAGTAACAGGAATTAAACCTTCTGGAATTCGTCGCTTTTTTGATATTGCCAATGAATTAGAAGATGTCATCAGTTTAGGGGTAGGGGAACCTGATTTTGATACTCCGTGGCATGTAAGAGATGAAGGGATTTATTCACTTCAAAAAGGAAGAACTTTTTATACCGCTAATGCCGGTTTGAAAGAATTACGTCAAGAAATTTGTCGTTATATCGAACGGAAACAAGGTATTACTTATAATCCCATGACGGAGGCTCTTGTAACAATTGGAGGAAGTGAAGCCATTGATTTAGCCATGCGTGCTTTATTAAATCCAGGAGATGAAGTGATTTTCTGTGAACCTTGTTATGTGTCATATTTACCATGTATTATATTATCCAATGGAGTACCTGTAAGAATTCCTCTAAAAGAGGAAAACCAATTCCGCTTAACACCGGAAGAATTAGAAGCAGCGATTACTCCAAAAACAAAAGCTATTGTTTTGTCATTCCCGAATAATCCAACGGGGGCTGTAATGCGTCGAGAAGATTTAGAAGCAATTGCAAAAGTAATTTTGAAACATAATATTGTCGTGATTTCAGACGAGATTTATTCTGAATTAACGTATACAGGAAATCGTCATGTTAGTATCGTAGAAATTGAAGGAATGAAAGAAAGAACGGTTTTAATTAATGGGTTCTCAAAAGCCTTTGCGATGACTGGATGGAGAATGGGGTATGCTTTAGCTCCTGAAGTGTTGATGAAACAAATGATTAAAATTCATCAGTTTACGATTATGGCAGCACCAACGACAAGCCAATATGCGGGGATTGATGCTTTGAAAAATTGTGATGATGATGTGATTGAAATGCGAGAAAGTTATAATCAACGCAGACGCTATTTATTGAAAAAAATGGAAGAATTAGGGATTCCATGTTTTGAACCATTTGGAGCTTTTTATATTTTCCCAAATATTTCTCAATTTGGAATGACTTCTGAGGAATTTGCGACTAAATTAGTGCAAGAAGAACGTGTAGCGGTTGTTCCGGGATCTGCCTTTGGTGAAAGTGGAGAAGGATTTGTTCGTATTTCTTATGCCTACTCATTAGATAGTTTGAAAAAAGCCATCGAACGTTTAGAAAGTTTTATTCATAAATTAAGAAATGGTGAAATTTCGTAAAATAAAACTCCTGTCATCAATGAATTGACAGGAGTTTTTGATTGTAAAGATTATTCTTGATTGAAAATGCCTGTTGATAGATAACGTTCACCAGTGTCTGGTAGAAGTGCAACAACAGTTTTACCTTTTCCAAGTTTTTTAGCAACACGTAATGCGGCAGCAACAGCAGCTCCTGATGAAATTCCTGTTAGAATTCCTTCTGTAGCAGCTAATTTTTTAGCAGTTTCAATGGCTAATTCACTTGGGATTAGTTCAAAATCATCGATAACTTCTTTATCGATGATACTTGGTAAGAATCCAGCGGAAATTCCTTGGATACGGTGTTTTCCTTTTTGACCTTTTGAGATGAATGGAGCTTCTTCAGGTTCTACACCAATGATTTGAACAGCAGCATTTTTTTCTTTTAAGGCACGACCAACACCTGTAATAGTACCACCTGTTCCGATTCCGGCAACAAATGCGTCAGGTGTTTCACCATCGAAGGCTTGAATAATTTCTTGACCTGTTGTTTGATAGTGAATACTTGGGTTAGCTGGATTGTCAAATTGTTTTGCCCAGAAGTAACCAGGTTGTTGGGATAATTCTTCTGCTTTTTGAACGGCTGCTCCGAACCCTTCAGCAGCAGGTGTTAATAGAACTTCTGTACCATAGGCTGTCATTAATTGACGACGTTCGATAGACATTGAATCTGGCATAATCGTAATGACTTTGTAGCCTTTAGCTGCTCCAACTAGGGATAAGCCGACACCAGTGTTTCCAGAAGTTGCTTCGATAATCGTATCTCCTGGTTTTAGCTGACCTTCTCTTTCAGCAGTTTCAATAATATTTAGTGCAATACGGTCTTTGACAGAACCACCAGCGTTAAAAGCTTCCACTTTCACGTAAATATCTGCACTATCTGCATCTGTTAAACGATTTAGTTTAACAAGGGGTGTATTACCGATTAATTCAGTAATATGGTTTACTCTTTTTGACATAAGAATACCTCCAAAATATATTTAATTGGGCAACTTTGAAGGGCTGCTTAAGGGGTATTTTAGACCTGTATTTTGATAAAAACAAGAGTTTTGCTTAAAAAAATTAAAAGAAAGGGGTATTTTTATGAAAAAATATCCGAAAACAATGGGAAAGATTCGAGAATTTATGGAAATTGGTGTTTATCCAGGATTTAGTGTTGCGTTTATTGAAGGAGAAGAAGTAGAAAAGATAGTTGAAGGGACGCTTACAAATGAGGCGAACATTAAACTTGTTGAAGATGGATTATTTTATGACCTTGCGTCGGTTACAAAAGCATTTGTAACAAGTACTTTATTAGTACAAATGGTTGAAAAACGGGAAATAAATTTGGATGAACCGATTCTCAAATGGTTTCCAAATGCTGATGAGAGAGTTACGCTTCGCCATTTAATCACTCATACTTCAGGATTATGGGGATATATTGAAAATCGAAATGAATTAGCGCCAGATGCTTTAATTGAAGCTTTATCCACTTTACCTGTCACAGAAACATTTCACCATACGGTAAAATATACAGATACAGGATTTGTGTTGGCAGGAATTATTTTGGAAAAAGAATTTGGCAAACCGATTGCAGATTTATTTGAAGAAAGAATTGCTCGTCCATTGAAATTAACAGCAACATATGGACCACTGGCTAGTGAAGGTTGCGTGCCAACAGCTTTTGAAGAAAGACGTGGAAGATTATTGCAAGGTGAAGTACACGATCCCAAAGCAAGCATTTTACAAAGAAGATGTGGAAGTGCAGGACTATTTGCAACATTGGATGACTGTATTACGTTAGTGCAATTATATTTACACGATGGAAAATTGGGAGATTTTGAATATTGTAGTGCAGAGATGATGCAAAGTTTATTGAAGGACTGGACACCTACAAGACAAGCGGGAAGATCACTTGGATGGGATATGGATCAAGTGGATGAACAAATTTGGTTAAGACATACAGGATTTACGGGGACAACGGTATTAATGAATTTAACAACAAAACAAGCGATGATTTTATTAACGAATCGTATCCATCAATATGAAGATACGCCATCTTATAATCGACTAAGAGAAGAATTGATTCTGCTTTACGAACAGGAAGCGTTGTATAATATGACTTTTTAATATAATAGCTATGGACGTCAGCAGCCTCACTTTGCGAGTCTCAATTTTTCAAGTGATAAAATCTGCATCATGCAGTTTTTATCACTCGTGCTACCATAAGAAGTCTTTTGTGCTTTAAGTGGAGTTTTATGGGAGTATGTAAGTACTATGATATAGTTTTTAATACCTTTTAAAATATGATTTTTAATAACTTAAGGAAGAAGTTACTTTTGGAGGTCTTCTTTTTTTTGTTTATTCATTCACAAATTTGTAGACTATCATAATTAACAGTGATAAACTGATGGGCTAGGGATTCTATCAGTTAGGAGTGGGAAAAATGGGGTGGAGAACAATTGTTGTTAAAGCACATGCTAAGCTATCGTATAAAAATAATTATTTGATTTACAAAGATGCAGAAATTGTAGAACAAATTCATTTATCAGAAATTGATATTCTATTATTAGAGAGAACAGATATTTTAATTACGACCATGTTAATGAAACGATTAATGGATGAAAAAATATTAGTCATTATTTGTGATGATAAACGATTACCAATCGCCCAAGTAGTTCCTTATTATGGAAGTCATAATAGTAGTCTACAATTAGCAAAACAACTTCAATGGGAGTCGGATAAAAAGGTAGAAGTTTGGACAGAAATTATATTGCAAAAAATGATGAATCAAGCAAGTCTTCTATATCAGCAAGATTATACAGTAAAATCAGAATCATTAGGTCGATTAATTCATGAATTACAATTAAATGATCCTACTAATCGTGAAGGTCATGCAGCAAGAATTTATTTTACAACATTATTTGGAAGTAAGTTTACAAGAGACGATGCGAGTGATATTAATGCTGCATTAGATTATGGATATACGTTATTATTAAGTTTATTTGCAAGAGAAATTGTTTCAAATGGGTGTTTAACACAATTAGGATTAAAGCATGCAAATCAATTTAATGCCTTTAATTTAGCAAGTGATTTAATGGAACCATTTCGTCCATTAGTTGATCAAATCGTTTATCAGAATCGTTATAAAGTTTTTGTAGATCTTAAAAGAGATTTATTTCAATTATTCTGTAAAACTTATCATTATGATAAGAAAGAAATGTATTTATCAAATATTGTGAGTGAGTATACAAAAAAAGTAATTAAAGTTTTAAATGGGGAGAAGGCGGAAACACCGGTGTTTCGTCTATGAGTGAGAGATATATGCGAATGTTGTTAATGTTCGATATGCCTGTAGAAACTGCAGAAGAAAGAAAAGCTTATCGACAATTTCGAAAGTTTTTAATTAGCGAGGGATTTATTAAACATCAATTTTCTGTTTATAGTAAATTATTGTTGAATGGAACTGCGAATCAAAGTATGATTGCACGATTAAAACAACATAATCCTAAAAAAGGGATGATTACAATTTTAACTGTAACAGAGAAGCAATTTGCTAGAATGATTTATTTATCAGGTGAAAGAAATCAGTCAGTTGCCAATACTGAAGATCGATTGGTATTTTTGGGAGATGATGAAAATGATTAGAATTGGATTACCTTTAGCAGATGAAGAAATTTTTGTGGAAGGTGCAACATTATTAAGTATCGAATCAAGAGAAGCACTTGCTCGAACAGTTGAGAATTTTTATCGTTATGATGGTGAGGGGAGTTTGAAATTAGCAGATAAAAAATTCAAACCGATTAAAGAATCAGAAGTAATGATTGTAACAGATATACTTGGATATGATGTCAATTCGACAGCTATGTTGAAACTAATTTATGGAGATATTGAAAATCAATTAAATGAAAAGCCAGAAGTGAAATCAATGATAGAAAAATTAACAGATACGATTACTGAATTAATTAGTTATGAATTAGTTGAAAATGAATTAGATTTAGAATATGACGAAATAACGATTCAAGAATTAATTAAGGCTTTAGGAGTTCAAATTGAAACAAGAAGTGATAGTTTGTTAGATAAAATAATGGAAATTATTCAAGTTTATAAATATTTGAGTAAAAAGAAATTATTAGTTTTTGTGAATGTACTAGTCTATTTTCAAAAAAGAGAAGTAGAAGAAATTTTAGATTATATTCGTTTGAATCATTTAGATATTTGTTTTTTAGAAGGAAAGTTAGTAGAGGATTTCTCTATGATAAGTTATAAAATCGATGAAGATTATTGTTTATTTACAAAAAATGTATAAAAAAAGATGTCGAATCGACATCCACGTATGAAACGTTGTTTACGGACAAGCCTTATTTTAACTTGCGTGTTGTTCTGAATAGTTCCACACTGAAAGTATACAACAAACAGTTTAAAATGTAAACGTTTTTTGGTAAAATTAATCTGTGAAGAAATTCTTAAAGAGGTGGGGAATATGCGAAAAAATTACTCTATTGGATTAGATATTGGGACAAATAGTGTTGGGTATAGTGTTATTTTTGATGACAATTATAAAGTCCCAGTAAAAACATCAAAAGTTTTAGGAAATACCAATAAAAAATCAATTCGTAAAAATTTAATGGGTTCAGTGCTATTTGATAATGGTAAAACAGCGAAAGAACGAAAAATGCAGCGTACAAATGGTCGTAGAATTGAACGAAGAAGAAATCGAATTCGTTATTTACAAGAAATTTTTGCGCCTTATATGATGCAAGTGGATGAAAATTTTTTTGCGAGATTACAAGATTCATTTTTATGGGAAGAAGATAAACCACATAGTAAATATCCATTTTTTGGAAATGTAGAACAAGAAGTTGCATTTCATGATAACTATAAAACAATTTACCATTTAAGAAAAGAATTGGCAGATGGAAAAGAAAAAGCAGATTTACGTTTAGTCTATCTAGCTTTAGCTCATATCGTTAAGTTTAGAGGACATTTTTTAATAGAAGGTAATATAGATATTGAAAATAATGATATTCAACAATTATTTGATGAATTTTTAGCAGTCTATAGTGCCTATTTTGAAGATAGTTCTGTAATAGAACAGAAAATGGAAGTAAGAGAAATTTTAACAGAGAAAATTAGTAAATCTGCTAAGAAAGATAAAATTGTACAAACTTATTCAGTTGATAAAAAGAGTCCAATAAACAAATTTTTAGAATTGATTGTTGGAAATAATCCAAATTTTCAGTTTATTTTTGATTTAGAAGAAAAATCTTCTCTCCAATTCTCTAAAGAAAGTTATGAAGATGACCTAACCGCATTATTGGAACAAGTAGGAGATGAAGTAGCGGATGTTTTTCTAGCTGCTAAGAAAGTTTACGATAGTGTTGTTTTAGCAAATATTTTATTCATTAAGGATAAACATACAAAAGCTCCGCTATCTGCTGCTATGATTGAAAGATATAAAAATCATAGAAAAGAGTTAGCTGAATTAAAACAATTTTTCAAAGCATCCCTAGAAAGAGAGACATACAAGGAATTCTTTAACGATCCTAAAAAAGATGGTTATGCAGGATATATTGATGGAAGTACAACTCAAGAAGCTTTTTATACAAAATTAAAGAAATTATTTGAAACAACAGGAACTCCAGAATTGTTTAAAGAAAAAATAGATCAAGAAGACTTTTTAAGAAAACAACGTACTTTTGATAATGGATCAATTCCACATCAAATTCATCAAAAAGAATTCGAAGCCATTATTGAACGGCAAGGGGTTTTTTATCCATTTTTATTAGAAAATAAAGATAAATTAGTCAAAATTTTTGAGTTTAGAATTCCATATTATGTTGGACCATTAGCGAAAAATCAACAAAGCCCATTCGCTTGGGCAACATATCATACTGATGAACCAGTACGTCCATGGAATTTTGAAGACATTGTAGATACAAAAGTTGCTGCAGAAGAATTTATTCATCGTATGACAAATTATGATATCTACTTACCAGATCAAAAGGTATTGCCAAAACATAGTTACTTATATGAATTATTTACAGTTTATAATGAATTAACAAAAATTCAATTTGTAGATGATCAAAATCATAAATCTTATTTTAATGCGAAAGCTAAAAAAGATATTATTGATAATGTCTTTAAAAAAGAACGAAAAGTTACGTATGAAAAACTAATGAACTACCTAAGAGTTGCTTATGCTGATTTTAGAATAGAAACTATTGTTGGTTTGAGTAAGGATACAAAGGCTTTTAATGCTTCATTAGGAACGTATCATGATTTATTAAAATTAAAAGTGGATAAGGACTTTTTAGACAATAAATCTAATCTTCCAATCATCGAAGATATTATTTTAACATTAACGATATTTGAAGATCGAAAAATGATTCGTGAGCGTTTAAGTCAATATGCATCTTATTTTGATGAGAAAGTTATGAAACGTTTAGAAAGACGGCATTATACAGGATGGGGAAGATTATCTAAGAAATTAATTGATGGAATTAGAGATAATGGGAAAACAATTTTAGATTATTTGAAAGATGATCCTGCAGGGAATCGTAATTTTATGCAATTAATAAGAGATGATTATTTAACCTTTAAAAAACAAATTGCAGAAGCTCAAGTTGTTGGAGAAGTAGATAGTTTAGTTGAACAAGTTCAATCTCTTCCTGGAAGTCCAGCTATTAAAAAAGGTGTTTTACAAGTAATGAAAATTGTGGATGAACTCGTTAAAATTATGGGATATAAACCAACTAGTATTGTTATTGAGATGGCTAGGGAAAATCAAACAACAAAAAAGGGACAAAAACAATCACAGCCAAGATATACAAAATTATCAAAAAGTCTTAATATATTATCTAGCAATATTTTAAAGGAAAATAGTATTACAAAAGAAGACTTGATGAAGGAAAAAATATATTTGTATTGTTTACAAAATGGAATAGATATGTATACTGGTAAACCGCTAGATATTAATTGTTTAAGTAATTATGATGTGGATCATATTATTCCGCGTAGTTTTTTACCAGATGATTCTATTGATAATAAAGTATTAGTTAGTTCAAAATTAAATCGTGGAAAAGCTGATAATGTTCCAAGCGTAGAAGTTGCCAATCGAATGGAAGCTTACTGGAGAGTTTTATTAAATGCAAAATTAATAAGTGAGTCTAAATATAATCGATTAACAAAAGCCAAAAGTCCTGAAGGAGGATTATCAGAAAAGGATAAAGAAGGATTTATTCATAGACAATTAGTTGAAACACGACAAATTACGAAACATATTGCAAGAATGTTAGATGAAAGATGGAATCAAAATGTAGATGAATCAGGTAAGAAGATTTATGAAGTTAAAATTGTAACTTTAAAATCTAGCTTAGTATCTAATTTTAGAAAGATGTTTGATATTCCAAAGATTCGTGAATTGAATCATTATCATCATGCTCATGATGCTTATTTAAATGCGGTTGTGGGAAATCTTTTAATTAAGAAATATCCAAGATTAGCTCCAGAATTTATTTATGGACAACATTTGCATCTAAATCGTAAATCTAATGAAGAAGAAAAAGCTACTAAAAAAGTTATTTTATATTCCAATGTATTAAATTTCCTAAACGATGAAGAAGAACAAAGAGATTTTGCAGGAAATGTAATTTGGAATAAGAACCAACATATTGGAATAATTAAGAAAGTTATCTTTAATAACCAAGTAACCGTTGTTAAGAAGACAGAAATTCAATCTGGTAGTTTTACAAAAGAAACAGTTAAGAAAAAAGGAACTTCTGATAAGTTGATTCCACGTAAAAATGGATGGGAGACAAAAAAATATGGAGGTTTTCAGGGGGAAAATGATGCTTACTGTGTATTGTTTAAAGGTGAAAATTCCAAAAAGAAGAAAGGTATTAAGAAAAACTTGCTAGGAGTATCCATTATGAATCAAAAACGATTTGAAGATAATCCTATTATCTTCCTTGAGGAATTAGGCTACTCCAATGTTCAAAAAGATTCTATCATTATTCTTCCAAAATATACTTTATTTGAAATGGGAAATGGTAAACGTCGTAGATTAGCAAGTGATCAAGAATTACAAAAAGCTAATGAATTAATCTTATCAGCTGATTTTACACTTTTGTTATACCATGCATTGCATAGAGATGATTCAGAAAATAAGAAACATCGTGAATATTTAGAGCAGCATCGTTCAGAGTTTAAAAACTTATTTTATGCTATTATTGGAAAATCTGAACAATGGATTGTTAGACCAAAAATAGTAGGTAAATTAATAAAATTATGGGAGGAAAAATTTGAACATGTTTCTATTGATGAAATATCTTTATCAATGTTATCTCTTCTTAAGTTTACGAAAGCTGGAGCATCTGAAAAATTTAATTTTTTTGGACAAAAAATAGATAGACAACGTTATGACACAGTAACTGAGATTTTAAATGGGATTCTTATTTATCAATCAGTTACAGGTTTTTATGAAACAAGGGTAGATTTGGGTATGGAAAAGTAATATACTCTAGTTGTTTATATAATTTAGTAAATATAATAAATAGAATCATTCAGAGCTGGAGTCTTGCGAGGACGAATGGTGCGATTACGAAACAACGCAAGAATTTTAAAGTGCGAGGTTTTAGAGCTGTGTTGTTCTGAATGGTTCCAAAATTTCGCCACAACAACAGAGAACTAACAGAAGGTTTTAGAGCTGTGTTGTTCTGAATGGTTCCAAAATTGATATATCTAGTTTTATAGCTATATAGTTGTTTTAGAGCTGTGTTGTTCTGAATGGTTCCAAAATTATCGATGGAAACGTGGTAACTCTGTCTGAGTTTTAGAGCTGTGTTGTTCTGAATGGTTCCAAAATATTTTTTTAGAAGCCTCTTTTTTGGAAACGGTTTTAGAGCTGTGTTGTTCTGAATGGTTCCAAAATACAAATCATTTCAAAGAAAACGAAAGTTACGTTTTAGAGCTGTGTTGTTCTGAATGGTTCCAAAATTACGTAATCCTTCATCAAATAATTGTTGAAGTTTTAGAGCTGTGTTGTTCTGAATGGTTCCAAAATTGTTTCCCTTCCGATTTTATGTATTTGTTCGTTTTAGAGCTGTGTTGTTCTGAATGGTTCCAAAATTGCAGGTGTAGTTTCTGCAGGTTTTTCTCCGTTTTAGAGCTGTGTTGTTCTGAATGGTTCCAAAATTATCTCGTTTGTAATGCCATTTTTGTGCTAGTTTTAGAGCTGTGTTGTTCTGAATGGTTCCAAAATATACATAAATTAGAAAAATGGTGTTTTTCGGTTTTAGAGCTGTGTTGTTCTGAATGGTTCCAAAATTTTGTTTTCTTTTATAGCAGGATACAGCCAGTTTTAGAGCTGTGTTGTTCTGAATGGTTCCAAAATTGTTGGTAAAACTTCTTTTCTGCAAAAAATGTTTTAGAGCTGTGTTGTTCTGAATGGTTCCAAAATGTTGGGCTAGAACTATCTATCCTGCTAATAGTTTTAGAGCTGTGTTGTTCTGAATGGTTCCAAAATTATCTACCTGCTAAAGGAGCATACGATAGAAGTTTTAGAGCTGTGTTGTTCTGAATGGTTCCAAAATTTAGTAAATACAATAAAGCTTGAGAAAAAAGTTTTAGAGCTGTGTTGTTCTGAATGGTTCCAAAATTGTTGAAGAATGGTCTCCATTCGAACATAAGTTTTAGAGCTGTGTTGTTCTGAATGGTTCCAAAATTTGTTTTTGTTTACCCGATACACAAGTGTAGTTTTAGAGCTGTGTTGTTCTGAATGGTTCCAAAATCTTGATATTCGTGAATATTTCCATTTTCTAGTTTTAGAGCTGTGTTGTTCTGAATGGTTCCAAAATTCTTCTCTTAACATTTCTTCTGTTTTGAAAGTTTTAGAGCTGTGTTGTTCTGAATGGTTCCAAAATAATGGCTTTGTCGCTAGTGTTTAATAAAGGGTTTTAGAGCTGTGTTGTTCTGAATGGTTCCAAAATAAGAAACCGGATTTGATTGGTTTGAAGACGGTTTTAGAGCTGTGTTGTTCTGATTGGTTCCAAAATAAGAAAATGTTAAGCAAATTATCCCTAATAAGTTTTAGAGCTGTGTTGTTCTGAATGGTTCCAAAATTAGTGAAGTACCGATGTGATAAAAAAGATAGTTTTAGAGCTGTGTTGTTCTGAATGGTTCCAAAATATTAGTTAGCAGGTTAGCTAACCTGCCCGTGTTTTAGAGCTGTGTTGTTCTGAATGGTTCCAAAATTAAAAGTATAAACGAACATACGTTCTTTAAGTTTTAGAGCTGTGTTGTTCTGAATGGTTCCAAAATGTGCATCTGGTAAATGCTCGCCAACTTCTTGTTTTAGAGCTGTGTTGTTCTGAATGGTCCAAAAATAGTTTTATCTAATGATGCAATCGTGATGCAGTTTTAGAGCTGTGTTGTTCTGAATGGTTCCAAAATGATAAAAGTCGTACTTGGCGTTGGACTCGTGTTTTAGAGCTGTGTTGTTCTGAATGGTTCCAAAATAATTTCGTCCTCGTAAGCAAAATTAAGTGGGTTTTAGAGCTGTGTTGTTCTGAATGGTTCCAAAATAACGATTCCTTTCTTTTTAGCAATTTTGAAGTTTTAGAGCTGTGTTGTTTTGAATAGTGATCAAATGATAATGTTACAAAGCAGGAGTAAAATTATGACAAATAAAATGACACTTGCCGAAGAAAAAGAATCGTATACAAAAGGGATGGCAAATCGATAAGGAACACCTAGAATCTATCTAGGTGTTTTTTTCTTGTTCATTAGTAGTATTACTAAACTTATGAAATTCATTCAACAAGACTCGAAAGTATGCTAAGTATATGTTATATGTTAAAATCAAAGAAAATACATGATTAAAAGGGGTTAGGAAGATGAAAAATATTTCAGCAACAGAATTTCAAAAAGTAAACCAATCAGAGGAAGTCGTTTTAATTGATGTTCGTGAACAAGATGAGTATCAAGCTGGACATATTCCAGGAGCAGACAATTTTCCATTAAGTGAATTAGGAACATCCTATAAAAATTTAGATAAAAATCAACCTTATTTTGTTGTTTGCCAAGCAGGTGGTCGTTCTGCTAGAGCGTGCGAATTTTTAGAAGCGCAAGGTTTTGAAGTAGTAAATGTAACTGGTGGAATGAATGCTTGGCAGGGTGAAGTAGCTAAGTAGGACAGTTTTTCTATTGAACCGATAGCTCTCGGTTTCTCAATTTTCAATCGAATATTTAGTTTTGAATTTAAGTTCATTGGAAAATATGATAAAATAAAATAGAATTTGCGAAACTAGGAGGAGTATTGTGCCGGGATTATTTATTACGATGGAAGGTCCAGATGGAGCAGGAAAAACAACTGTGATTGAAAAGCTTATTCCATTATTAGAAGAACGAACAAATGTGACCATTACTTCTACTCGAGAACCTGGAGGAAGTCGAATTGCTGAAGATATTCGACAAATTATTTTAGATGTTCAAAATGTAGAAATGGATGTTCGAACAGAAGCAATTTTATATGCAGCTGCAAGAAGACAACATTTAACGGATCGAATTTTACCGAATTTAGAAAAAGGTGGCATTGTATTTTGCGACCGATTTGTAGACAGTTCATTAGTTTACCAAGGAGTAGCTCGTGGAATTGGTGTCGAAGAAGTGTATCAATTAAATCAATTTGCAACGGCAGGGAAAATACCAGATGTGACTTTATATTTGGATGTTCCAGCTGAAATTGGCTTAGAAAGAATTCATTTAGCAAAAGGGAATCGTCAATTTGATCGCTTAGATCAAGAAGGCTTACAATTCCACAGAATGGTTCGACAAGGATACTTGGATATTATACTGACAGATCCTGAACGTTTTATCCAAATCGATGCAACAAAAACAGTGGATGAAGTTGTGCAAGAATGTTTAACAGCTTTAGTAGACCGTTATTCAGAATATTTTACGAATGGAGAGAGATAATATGAAATTAATTATTGCAATTGTACAAGATAAAGATAGTCATTTATTAAGCGATGAGTTTGCAAATGCAAATGTTCGTGCAACTCGTTTATCTACAACAGGTGGATTTTTACGAGCAGGAAACACAACATTCTTAGTAGGGATTGAAGAAGAACGTGTGGAAGAAGTTTTAACAATTATTCGTGAAAACTGTGAATCAAGAGAACAATTAACAACTCCTCCAGTACACTTAGATACAACATTAGAAGCAGGAATGTCAATGCCAGTTCCAATTCGTGTAGGTGGTGCAACTGTATTTGTTGTTCCGGTAGAAGCTTTCCATCGTTTCTAATATGAGCATGTTGAAGCAATCTTTTATTCATGCAGTACAAAAAAATCGTTTAGGGCATGCCTATTTATTTGAAGGAATGCAAGGGGTTGGAAAAAGAGAGTTAGCCTTCTTTCTTGCCAAATTAGTTTTTTGTCAAGAAAGAGATAATCATGAAGAACCTTGCTTAAAGTGTGATTATTGCCGAAGAATTGATGAGGGAAATTTCCCTGATGTCATGGAGGTTACTCCAGATGGGCAGACGTTAAAAGTAGACCAAATGCGTGAGTTAAAGCAACAATTATCCAAAACAGCAATGGAAGGACATATGAAAGTGTGTATTATCCATGATGTGGATACATTAACGACTGGTGCAGCAAATAGTTTGTTAAAATTTTTAGAAGAACCAGAGTCTTCTATATTATTTTTATTACTAACAAGCCGACTTAGTAAAGTATTGCCAACAATTCAATCTCGTTGTCAAATTGTTCATTTTGCAACGCCTGTTATGGAAACTTTAACGAATCAATTAGAGGAAGCAGGAGTAATTCCTTCCGTCTCTCGTCTATTAGCAACATTGACAAGTGATTTGGATGAGGCATTAGAATTAGCCAATAGTGAATCATTCCAACAATTGCGTCAAGATAGTTGGCAATGGTATACACGAGTATTTCAAAATCGTTCGATGGCATTTGTAACGATTCAGTCGCAAATGATGCCGTTATTGACTTCAAAGGCTGAAGGTCAACGATTTTTAGAATTGTTATCCATTTATGTGAGAGATTCTCTTTATATGGCAATCGGTGCTAAAGAGCAAATGATTCAAAAAGATAAAGCAACGACTTTACAAACTATTTCGAATCAGTTAACTGTGCAAAAGTGGATTGAATTACATGAGAATACGACTAAATTGTTAGAAAAAGTTCAATCAAATGTAGGGGTACAGGCTGCCCTAGAACAATGGGTATTAATGATTCCTTAGTAAGAAAGGAGAGATGGTATGACGAATCGTCAATTATATGACCGAGTAGAACAATTAAAAAGACAAGTTCATCAGCAATTAGAATTGTTAGAAGAAATTAGTCAAGAATTACAAGTGGTCATTGAAGAAAATCATAATTTAACGATGGAAAATCTTCACTTAAAAGAACGATTAGATACCATCGACGAATCTGTTCCAACGGATCAATCAAATGAGCAGGTGGAACAAAAGAAAAAACGCAGTCAGTCATTGATTAATTTGGAAAATATTTACGACCAAGGCTTCCATATTTGTAATTTTTATTATGGAAAACGTCGTGATAATGATGAAAATTGCATGTTTTGTACCGAAATTTTATTTAGTGAAAAGCAATAAATATTAGAATAACAGACTAAAAAAACACTTTTCTATTGGTAGCAAGGACGCCAGCAGCCTCGCAAATGCGAGTCTCATGGCTAAACTTCGAGCCTAGGTCTCGAAGTTTCCTGTAATATAAGCCGGTACGGCTTATATTACTACTGCTACGGGAAAAGTGTTTTTTATTCTGTTATTCTGGGTTCTATCATGATATTTGGTTGATATGTAAATGACGTAGAATACTAGCAACTGATGCATTTTCTCCTTAGCAAAAATAATATAAGCCGCGAAACGGCTTATATTACAGGGAGAATTCGAGACAAAGGCTCGAATTCTAGCCATGAGACTCGCTTAGCGAGGCTGCTGGCGACCTTGCTACGTTTAGGAAATTTCTTGTATTCTAGTATTCGTTTTTGTTAAAGAAAGCAATATCTTTATAAAAAGAAGCAATATGTTATATGATATTCACCTTTCTATCAAAAATATAATCGTTTATAATAAACATACGTAAGAAATGGGAGTGAAAGATATGAAACAAAAACCAAATGTTATTCTATTAATGGTGGATCAAATGAGAGCCGATGCGCTATCTTTTAATGATCCAAATCATTTTGCGATAACACCAACTTTAGATATGATGGCTTCTTTGGGATATAATTTCGAACAAGCCTATTCTCCTGTTCCGAGTTGTGTACCAGCACGTGCAGCCTTATTAACCGGAATGGATCAGTCTTCTACGGGTCGTGTAGGGTATGAAGACGAAGTTCCTTGGAATTATACAAATACATTACCTCAAACATTCAGAGATTGGGGATACCAAACAGAGTGTATTGGGAAAATGCACGTTTACCCTTCAAGAAAAAGAATGGGATTTGACCATGTAGTATTACACGATGGGTATTTACATGTTGATCGAAAATATGATAAAGCTTATGGACAAAATTTTGAAGCTTCTAGTGATTATTTAGAATTTTTGAAAAAAGAATTAGGTCACGATATCGATATGATTGATGATGGTGTCAATTGTAATTCGTGGGATGTTCGCCCTTGGGAATTGCCTGAAAAATATCATCCAACAAACTGGGTAGTTAGCGAGTCGATTCAATTTTTAAAACGTCGAGATCCTTCCGTGCCATTTTTCTTAAAAATGTCATTTGAAAAACCTCATGCACCTTTAAATCCACCGAAATATTTTTATGATTTATATATGGATGCATTGCCAGATGAAATAGATTTGCATATTGGAAACTGGGAACGACTAGAAGAAAAGATTCCGGATTTATATGCTCATCGTGGGAAATTAAAACCAGATGCGCAAAAAAGAATGTTAGCAGCTTATTATGGCTTAGTTTCTCATATCGATAATCAAATTAGCCGTTTCTTAACAGCGTTGCAAGAATTTGATTTAGATAAAAATACGATTATTTGGTTTGTATCCGATCATGGGGATCAATTAGGAGAACATTATTTATTTAGAAAAGCTTATCCTTATCAAGGAAGTATTAAAGTTCCATCGTTTATTTATGATCCAGGAAATATTATTGCAGCCAGTCATAAAACAATTAAGCAATTAGTAAAATTACAAGATATTTTCCCTTCATTAGTAGATTTAGCACTTGGAGAACAAGTGGAAGTGGATGGAAAGAGTGTGAAGCAATTACTGTTTGGTCATTATGAAGGTTGGAGACAAGATTTCCATGGGGAACATAGTAAGGGTGTCGATTCTTGTCAATTTGTCTTAACTCAAGATTGGAAATTCATTTGGTATCCTGTAAAGAATGAATATCAATTATTCCATATGCCAACGGATCCAAATGAAATGAAAAACCTAATATCAGAAGAAAGTTATGCTTCAGTTATTGAAGAGTTAACAGCAAAACTAGTGCAATATTTAGAAAATCGTCCGGAAGGATTTGTCAAAGATGGACAATTACGTCAAGTGCCAGTTGAAGCGATTCGTGCAACTCTTTATAAGGAGGAAGCTTAATGGAATTTGTTCAAATACCCGCTGGAACTTTTTTAATGGGAGATTCTATTCATCAAGGATTTGTAGAAGACTATGAAGGACCAGCTGTAGAAAAAGAAGTTCATGCATTTGAAATGGCAAAAACTCCGGTGACGAATGCAGAATTTTTAGAATTTGTACAAGCAACTGGTTATCAAACTTTAGCGGAGAGATTAGGCGATTCCTATGTATTTCATTTATTGTTGCCTGAGGAAAAAAGGGAGAATTATCCTCATGTAACAGGTTCTCCTTGGTGGAAAGTCGTGCCAAATGCTAATTGGGCACATCCATTTGGAGAAGGATCTAGTATAGAGGGAATCGAAGATCATCCAGTCGTTCATATTGCATTAGAAGATGCTATTGCTTATTGTCGATGGGCTAAGGTGCAATTGCCAACTGAAGTGCAATGGGAATATGCTGCTAGAGCAATGAGTACAAGTACATATCCTTGGGGAGAGGATTTAGTACCTGAATCAGGCTATCGCGCAAATACATGGCAAGGAGATTTTCCAAATACCAATGACGCATTAGACGGATTTGTTGGAACAGCTCCTGTGTATTCATTTGAACCGAATGATTTTGGATTATATCAAATGATTGGAAATGTTTGGGAATGGTGTAGTCATCAAAGAGGGATTGTTTTACCTTTAGTAGAAGAGAGGATTTCTATTGATTCGATAGTACCTAGTGGGGAATTTGCCATTCGTGGGGGATCATTTTTATGTCATTGTTCTTATTGTAATCGATATCGAGTAGCTGCTAGAAATGGCGCCTTTGTAACGTCTACAACAAGTCATATGGGATTTCGTTGTGTCCGTTTTGAGGAGGAATCATATGTACGTAGCAATATATAGCATCATCGTCTGGATTGCGACTTTTATTGGCGCAATAACGGGATTAGGTGGAGGAATTATTATTAAACCGGCTTTTGATTTTGTTGGGTTAGATCAAGCGGCGATGATTAGTGTGTATTCGACAATTGCAGTATTTTCGATGTGTATTGTATCACTTTATAAAAGATGGGATGATGTAAAAAATAGTCAGCGAAAAATTGCATTAGGTCTTTCAGTAGGTTCGATTGTAGGGGGATTATCTGGGGAACAAATTTTCCAAATGGCGTTACAAGCTTGGGGAAACCGATTGGTGAGTTTATCCCAATCGATTTTATTAGTCATCATTCTAGTGGGAATTATTGTGTATGCCTTTTTCCAAGAGAAAATTGTGACTCACTCCTTAAACCAATTATTTGGGATTATGGTTTTAGGGTGGAGTGTAGGTTTAGTATCGGTTTTTCTTGGAATTGGGGGAGGTCCTTTGAATATTGTGCTGTTATTATATTTCTTTTCAATGAAATCAAAAGAAGCGGCTTTTTATTCGATTCAAATGATTTTCTTCGCGCAGATTATGAAAATGGGCTCCATTGTGACGCATCTGCATCAGATTGAATGGAGTGGGTTATTAGTGATTTTGATTATTGTTTTTGCATTTTTAGGTGGATATTTTGGAACAAAAATTCAAAAGAAATTAACCCACCAACAAGTACTAAACTGTTATCATTTACTGATGATAGTCTTACTATTTATCAATTTGTATAATGTGTATCGACGACTATAATTTAAAAACTAGAACAGACTTCCTTTAGTTGCAAGGTCGCCAGCAGCCAGCTAATGCTGTCTCATGGGGAAATTTCGAGCCTAGGTCTCGAAATTTCCCTGTAATATTATCCGATATATATCGGATAATATTACTTTTGCTACTAAAAAAAGTCTGTTCTAGTTTTTTGAATTAACTACACAAAGTTGAAAAAGTACTAGGGGTTACAGAATAAAAAAATCTATGATGATAGATACGAATTTGGACAATCAACAAAAATTTAATTTTTGTGTGAAAGATGAATAAGAAAAATAGACAAGACTTTTTTGCCGCTAAAGTCATATAATTCAATATACATATTGGATTATATGACAGGTAAAATTCGAGACCGAGGCTCGAATTTTAGCCATGAGACTCGCTTTTGCGAGGCTGCTGGCGACCTTGCTGGCTAAAAAGTCTTGTCTATTTTTATTTACGTCTACTCTTGATGAATCAACTTATAAACGTCTTGTTTTTTTAGTTGGTTTTGTTTTGCTACCCATTTAATGGCGTCTTTTTGAGAAAGTTGTTGGTGTTCCATTGCCCATTGGACTTGTTCTTCTAAACTGAAATGTTCGCAAGAAGTAGTCTCTTCAGTTGCAACGCTAGTTGTTACCTCTTCAGGACGAGTAGTTCCAATTAAAATACAACATTCGCCTTTCAATTCTTCTTCCTTACAGAGTGTTTTCAATTCTACAGCAGTCCCACGAATAAATTCTTCATGCTTTTTCGTTAATTCTCGACATAAAACGACTTCTTTTTCTTCACCATAGACTTGAGCGATAAGACTAAAACAATCCTCTAATCTATACGGAGACTCATATAAAATGACTGTTTCACTATGGCTCGATAAAGCTGTTAACTCAGCCACGCGATCTTTTTTCTTTCTAGGAAGAAAACCGTAAAAATAAAATGGTTGAGGAACTAATCCTGATGCAATGAGGGCAGTAATCGCAGCATTAGCACCTGGTAATGGAATAACTGTGATTCCTTCTTGAATACAAGCTTGAACAAGTTCAAAGCCAGGATCACTAATTGAAGGAGTTCCAGCATCACTGACTTGGGCAATATTTTTACCTTCTTTTAACCATTCGATAACACTGGGAATTCGTTCCTGTGTGTTATGTTCATGGAAACTTTTTTGTGGAGTTTGGATTTCAAAATGATTTAATAATTTCTGAGTATGTCTTGTGTCTTCTGCAAGAATAAAATCGACTTCTTGTAATGTTTTAATGGAACGAAAAGTCATATCTTCTAAATTTCCAATTGGAGTAGGGATTAAGTATAGTTTTCCATAAGTGGATTCTTCAAAACTCTTTTGTCTCATGACAGTTCCTCCTGTTGTAATAATTGAATGATAGGCTTGGCTGTTTTTCTAATTTTTACACCTTGTCCGGTTAGATAGTTTATTTTTTGGATACGCGTTTGTTGTTTAAAAGCATATTCTGCTTTCAGTGCTTCAGATTTTGTAGCATATTCTTTGGCATATAATAGGGTAATGGGGCGTCTTGTTTTTGTATACTTAGCTCCTGTTCCATTATTATGAGCCATGATTCTTTTTTCTACGTTTGTTGTGTATCCTGTATATAAAGTGTTATCCTTACATAAGGCAACATATATATAATGTGTTCCCATTTCATTAACCCCATAATACTTTTTTTAATTTATCCGTATATTGATTATTTTCATCAAAAATAGTAATCGGTGGTAAAATACGAACGCCACCCGGTTGTCCGTCTTTTATCAGTTCAATGAGGACAATATTACTTTCTTTTCCTTCTTTTGGATGAATGAATTGAATTCGTTTTGGTTCTAGTCGGTAGACTCTTGCTATTGTTAAAATATCCGTGAGACGATCTGGGCGATGAACGATAAAGGCTTTTCCTTTCATCTTTAGTAACCCGGATATGTTTTGCAGTAATTCTTCTAATGGTAAATGAATTTCATGACGAGCAATCGTGAAAGCTTCCTTTTGATTGACGAGAGCTTGTTCTTGTAATTTGAAATAAGGAGGATTACATGTAATGTAATCGACGGAGTCTTTCTTTAGTATCGTTGTAATTTCTCGAACATCTGCTTGGAGTATTTCTACTTTTTTTTCTAATTGATTGAGTTGGATTGTTCGATTTGCCATATCACATAACACTTCTTGTAATTCAACGCCTAAAATTTTATTGTTTGTTTTAGCGCTGAGTAAAAAGCTGACGACTCCATTTCCCGTACATAGATCTACAATGTTTGCTTTTTTTTGATGAGGGATAGTAGCGAAATCACTTAATAATACTGCATCAATTGAAAAAGAGAATACTTCCGAACTTTGGATAATATCAATATTTTCTCGTTCTAATCTATCTAGTCTTTCATGTGGTTTTAACTCAATCGTCATAAAGTCTCCTTACATTCACTCAATATAGTAGGTTTATTTTAGCATAGAAGGGAAGACTCTGCACAAAAATATATTTTTAAGAATCAAACTTAAGACCTATGACATCTAAAATGGAAAAAGGCATAATAGACTTGTAAATGATATTAGAAAATGAATGGAGGAATCCGATATGAATGAAAAAGAACGTATTTTAGATTTAGTAAAAAAAGGAGTGATTAGCTCGCAAGAAGCAATTTCTTTATTAGAAGAGCTTGGAAAAAATCAAGGGGAAGCTTCAAAAGTGAGTGAGCAAGAGAAAAAAGATGCATCCACTTACCAAAAAGAAGATGAAAAACGATTCGATACAGTTTTAGACAGTATCGCATCTGTTGTCACAAATTTTTCAAGTGAATTTGATAAAGAATTTGAAACATTAAACCAAGTGACTCAACAAGTGAAACAAAAAGAAGAACGAATCGAAGAACTTCATACAGCAAAATCTCTTGATAAACTAACTGTAGAACAAGAAATGGAATTACAAAGACTTAATGAAGAATTAGAAGTCTTACGTTCTCAACAAAGAAGTTTAGAAGAAGAGAAAAAAGCAGCACAAGATGAAATGAAAAGATTGAAAAAAGAAGAATTCGATGAAAAACTCAAAAAAGCAAAACAAAAAATTGAAGAAACAGATTGGCAACAAACAACTAGTGATTCTTTATCACAGTTAGGAGGAATCATTGGACGCTTTGCAGGACAATTTTCTAAGGCAGTTGCTGAAACCGCACGTAATGTCAGTGTTACGATTAAAGATCATCCAAGTTTTTCAACGATGTCTCCATTTTTCTATAAAACCACTCATTCTTATGCCTTTGAAGAAGAGTTTGGCGAAATTGGTATTGTTGAAATCAAAGTGGCAAATGGTGATATCAAAATGAAAACTGCTCCTCAATCAACTGTAACGATTGAAGGAGAATTTCGATTAAATGAAGAATTTGAAACGGAAGAAGAAATTGAAAACTATATAAATGAGCGATTGAATGTTAGTCTAGAGAACGATACATTTAAATTCTTTATTCCAAGTAAAAAAGTTTATGCAGATGTGACTTTTGTTTTCCCAGAAAAAGAGTATGATTATGTTAGTGTTAAAGGGTTGAATAGTGGAATTCGAATGAAAGATTTCACGGGAAAAGATTTTTATGCAGAATCACAAAATGGTGAAGTTTCTGTTAAAAATGTGAGTGGAACTATGTTAGAACTGACAAGTAAAAATGGAACGATTAAACAATTAGATGGACAATTCAAAGATACTATTTTAGATGGAACAAATGGGAATATTATTTTTGATGCAGAAGCAGAAAGTGCCACACTAAAAACAGTTAATGGTTCAATTAAAGTGAAAAAAGTTTCACCAAATGCCAAACAAATTATGGCTAAAACGGTTAATGGAAGTGTAAAATTAGATGTACCAGAATCATTAGAATTAGAAGCATCATTAAGTACATCACTAGGAAAATTACATTATGATGATGAACAATATGAAGTGATTAAACATGAAAAAACAGTGACAAGTCATTCAGTTGTTTTAAGAAAACAAAAAGAAACGGTTCCTGTTAGAATTACAGGGAAAACAACGACTGGAAGTGTGACATTAAATTCGGTACAATAGAGATAAATTCGTAAAGAGGAGAGAACTATGAAAAGAAAAAGATTAATGCGTTCAAAAGATAATCGTATATTAGCAGGTGTTATTGGTGGGGTGGCAGAATATTTAGACGTTGACGCAAGTATTTTAAGAGTCATCTTTGTATTGTTAACATGGTCAGGAATGCCAATCTTATTATATATTTTACTTGCGATAATTATTCCTTCAGAAAAAAAAACAAGAAATTACAACTATTATTATGATTCTTACAATCAACCGAGAAAAGAAGCTCGAAAAGTAGAAGAAGACGATTCTGATTGGAGTGACTTCTAAGGGGATGTTTTTAAGAAAAATCGCTATTAACACAGTAGGATTTATGGTCATTGCAGCATTGCTTCCTCAATTCGTTGTAACCAATTGGGGATCAGCTTTGTTTGCGGCGATTGTTTTATCAATTTTAAATGTTGTCGTGAGACCAATTTTGATGATTGCCTTTATTCCATTAATTGCGGCAAGTTTTGGTTTTTTCATGCTCATCATTAATGCACTAATACTTGGTTTAATGATGGGAATTGTTCCAGGGATTCACGTTACATCATTTTGGATGCTAATTGTGGTAAGTGTGTTATTAAATATTTTTAGAAAATTTGTTGAAAATTTCTTCAAGGAAGAAGAATATTATTAGGATAAAATGATTTTTCATAAGTAGTCATAAAGATCTACTATGAAGAGTCATTTTTTATTTCAGTCATCTGGGGGAAGGAAAATATTAGAGAATCTATAAAGTTTTAGTGTAGAATTTACCCGAGAAGTATAAAAATGTGGTATGATAAACTAGAATAAGTAGAAAATGAGGGATGATATGAAATCGAACGTAACGATAGAAAAACTTGCCGAAAAACTTCATTTAAAACCATTACATGGTTTAGAATATTTAAATCGTGAAGTTACCACTAGTGAAATTTCAAGGCCAGGATTAGAATTAGCAGGATATTTTAATTTTTATCCAGCAGAAAGAATTCAATTATTAGGAAGAACAGAATTATCATTTGCAGCACAATTATCTTCGCAAACTAGATTAAAAACAATGCGTCGATTATGTACACCTGAAACACCTTGTTTTGTTATCGCTAGAAAATTATTACCACCAGAAGAATTAGTTCAAGCAGCAGAAGAAGCTAAAATTCCTATTTTACAAGCAAGCTCGAGAACGACTCATGTATCGAGTAGTGTTACGAATTATTTGGAAAGTCGATTAGCTCCTCGTACATCAATGCATGGTGTATTAGTAGATGTATATGGAATTGGAATGTTGATTACTGGAGAAAGTGGCGTTGGTAAATCTGAAACAGCCTTAGAATTAGTTCAAAAAGGTCACCGTCTAGTAGCAGATGATCGTGTTGAATTGTATCAACATGATGAATTAACCCTTGTTGGTGAAGCTCCAGAAATTTTAAATAATCTAATTGAAATTCGTGGAATCGGAATTGTTGATGTAATGACATTATTTGGTGCAGGAGCTATTTTAGATACGAAACAAGTAGATTTATTAGTTCATTTAGAAAATTGGACACCAGATAAACAATATGACCGTTTAGGAAGAGCAGTTGAAACGACTGAAGTGATGGGAGTAAGCATTCCAAAAATGAGAATTCCTGTGAAAACTGGTCGAAATGTTTCGATTATTTTAGAAGTTGCTGCGATGAACTTCCGTGCGAAAAAAATGGGATTTGATGCTACAAAAACATTCACAGAACGTTTAGAGCAGTTAATCGCTGAAAACAGCGAACAATAGGAGGCGATTGTATGAATGAATTTTTACTTCAAACGATTAATCCTATAGCGATTGAAATTGGTGGTTTACAAGTACGTTGGTATGGCATCATTATTGCTTCTGCCATTTATATTGCAGCGACTCTAGCAGATAGGGAAGCTACAAAAAAAGGATTTCGTAAAGATTTTGTAGTTGATTTAGTATTTTGGGCCATTCCATTAGCCTTTTTAGGAGCAAGATTTTATTATGTTTTGTTTGAATGGAAACATTATATTGCTAACCCGATTGATATTATTAAAATTTGGGAAGGAGGTATTGCCATTTATGGTGGATTAATTGGAGGAGCTTTAACAACGTATTGGTTTTGTAAAAAAGAAGAAGTTTCCTTTATTTTGTTGCTAGATATTTTAGCGCCAGTTGTCTTATTAGCGCAGTCAATTGGACGTTGGGGAAATTTCACGAATCAGGAAGCTCATGGAGCAGAAGTTACGAGACAATTTCTAGAAAATCTTCATTTGCCAAGTTTTATAATAGAACAAATGAATATTAATGGTGTTTATTATCATCCAACTTTTTTATATGAATCATTATGGTCTGCATTAGGAGTTATTTTATTAGTTATTTTAAAAAAGAAAGCTCCTATTAAAGTTGGGGAAATTGCAGCGACTTATCTGATTTGGTATGGATGTGGTCGTTTTGTAATTGAAGGAATGCGTACAGATAGTTTATGGCTATTTGGAATGATTCGTATTTCTCAAGCATTATCTTTAATCTTAGTGATTGCAGCCCTTATATGGGTATGGATGCAAAGAAAAAATCATCCACAGAGACCTACTTATGTATCCGTTGATGATCCAAAATCATCGGATTTATGGATTTAAAGGAGTCAGTTTATGAAACAAAAAATTGCAATTTTAGGAGCAGGTTCTTGGGGAACAGCATTGGCTATGGTTTTAAAAGACAATGGACATGATGTATGTTTATGGGGAAATAATGCTTCTCAAATTGAAGAGATTAATACAAATCATACAAATCATCAATATTTACCAGAAGTTATTTTAAATGAAGAAATTTATGCAACAACAGATTTAGCAAAAGCATTATCAGGGGCAAACGCGGTTCTATTTGTGCTTCCAACTAAGGTCATTCGTTTAGTCGCTAAACAAGCGGCTCCTTTATTAGAAGGCAATCCTGTGATTATTCATGCGAGTAAAGGATTGGAACAAGAAAGTTATCTTAGAATTTCTGAAATTTTAAAACAAGAATTACCTGAAGAGAAATATCAAGATATTGTAGTTCTTTCTGGACCAAGTCATGCAGAAGAAGTTGCTAAAAAAGATTTAACAACGATTACTGCTGCATGTACTGAATTATCATCCGCAAAAATTGTTCAACAATTATTCAGCAATTCTTATTTTAGAGTATATACGAATATGGATGTTATTGGTGTGGAATTAGGAGCAGCATTGAAAAATGTTATTGCAGTTGGTGCAGGTGCTTTACATGGACTAGGATATGGAGATAATGCTAAAGCAGCTTTAATGACTCGTGGTTTAGCAGAAATTAGTCGTTTAGGAATTGCTTTTGGAGCAGATCCACTAACTTTTATTGGATTAAGTGGAGTGGGTGATTTAATTGTAACTTGTACAAGTATTCATTCAAGAAACTGGCGAGCAGGAGATCAATTAGGTCAAGGAAAATCTTTAGACGATATTTTATCCAATATGGGAATGGTTGTTGAAGGTGTCGAAACATGTAAAGCAGCTTATAAATTAGCTCAGGAAAAAGGAATTGAAATGCCGATCACAAACGCTGTTTACAATATTTTATATAATGGGAAAAATATTAAAACAGAAGTTTTACAATTGATGGAAAGAGAAAAAAAATCGGAAGTATCATTAAAATCACATCAAGAACAAATGGAGGTATCATCATGAAAAAAGTAAAGAAAGCAGTTATTCCAGCAGCTGGATTAGGGACACGTTTGTTACCAGCAACAAAAGCGATGGCAAAAGAAATGTTGCCAATTGTTGATAAACCAACGATTCAATATATTGTAGAAGAAGCTTTAGCTTCAGGAATTGAAGAAATTTTAATTGTTACTGGAAAGAGTAAACGTCCAATTGAAGACCATTTTGATTCAAATATTGAATTAGAATCTAATTTGGAATCAAAAGGGAAAAAAGAGTTGCTTGAGTTAGTTCAAGAAACAACGGGAATTAAATTATACTTTGTTCGTCAATCTTATCCTAAAGGGCTTGGAGATGCAGTTTTACAAGCGAAAGCATTTGTTGGTGGAGAGCCATTTGTTGTTATGCTTGGAGATGATATTGTCAAAGCAAAAGTACCGTTAACAAGACAATTAATTGAAGGATATGAAAAAACTCATGCTTCAAATATTGCGGTAATGGAAATTCCAATGGAAGATACAAATAAATACGGAATTATTGAACCAGAAAGTAAAGTAGCTGATGATTTGTATAATGTTCGTCACTTTGTTGAAAAACCAAAACCAGAAAATGCACCAAGTAATTTAGCGATTATTGGTCGTTACTTATTAACTCCTGAAATTTTTGATATTTTAGAAAATCAAGAACCTGGAGCTGGTGGAGAAATTCAATTAACAGATGCGATTGATACATTAAACCAAACACAACGTGTATTTGCAAAGAAATTTGAAGGTACACGATATGATGTTGGAAATAAACTTGGTTATATGACAACAAGTATTGAGTTTGGATTAGAACATCCAGAAATTAAAGATGAATTAAAAGATTATATTATTGATTTAGCTCATCAATTAGAAGGTAAAACTTCAAGCAAGAAAGTTGTTGAATCAAAAGAAAAATAATAAAATAGAATAGACAATAAAAGGACTGAACAACAAAAGTTGCAACTAGGCAGTAGTTTTTGTTCAGTCTTCTTTTATAACTGAAGGTAAAGGAGATTTAACAATGGAAGAGAGAATAATTTATGATGTGATTATTATCGGTTCAGGTCCTGGAGGAATGACTGCAGCATTATATGCTTCACGTGCGAATTTAAAAACATTAATTTTAGAAAAAGGTGTTCCTGGAGGAGAATTATTAAATACATCTGATGTAGAAAATTATCCAGGATTTTCAAATATTAGTGGTCCAGATTTAGCAGATAATATGTATAAAGGTGCGATGCAATTTGGTGCAGAATACGCTTATGGCAATGTAAGTGGAATTGAAGTGGATGGAGATTTACGTATTGTTCATGCAGGGAAAAAATCTTATGCCGCTTATGCAGTAGTGATTGCGACTGGTTCTCATCACCGTAAATTAGGAGTTCCTGGTGAAGAGGAATATGCTGGAAGAGGTGTTTCTTATTGTGCAGTGTGTGATGGAGCTTTCTTCAAAGGTAGTGATTTATTAGTCATTGGTGGAGGAGATTCCGCGGTTGAAGAAGGAACTTATTTAACACAATTTGCAAATAAAGTTACGATTGTTCATCGTAGAGATGCTTTACGTGCACAAAAGATTTTACAAGATCGAGCATTTACGAATGAAAAAATGAACTTTTTTTGGAATAAAGCTGTAGAAGAAATTTCAGGAGATGAGCAAAAAGTAACTCATGTTACTTTAAGAGATACTCAAACTCAGGAACTTTCTCAAGTAGAAGCTGCTGGAGTATTCATTTATGTTGGTTTATTACCGTTGACAGAGCCATTTAAAGATTTAGGAATTACAAATGAAGAAGGCTGGATTATCACAAATGAAAAAATGGAAACAAGCATTCCAGGAATTTACGCGGTAGGGGATGTTCGCCAAAAACATTTAAGACAAATTACAACAGCTGTTGGTGATGGTGGAATTGCAGGAAATGAAACTTATCACTATGTAGAAAGTATTAAGGAAAAATTGGCAGAATAAGAGAAGTGTTTGTCTCAAAATAGAAATTCACATATTTGAGAAGTGGGAGTTTGTCTTGAAGAAAATATATCGAATTTGTAGCAACAGACGTTGACAAATGTGTAGGATTTTGTTATTATAAACAGGCAAATCGTAAAAAAATCGATGAGTTATTGAATCTATTTGGAAATGAGAGGTGTCATTCATGCGTATCAACATTTTATTAGAATGTGCTGAAACAGGTGAACGTTTATACTTAACAAGCAAAAACAAACGTAACAACCCAGAACGTTTAGAATTAAAAAAATATTCTCCAAAATTACGTAAACACGTTGTTTTCAAAGAAACTAAAAAGTAATTTCGAGAAAAGTAATTGGAAGGTCAAGCGATGCTTGGCCTTTTTTTCTTGGTACGGAAGAGAAATTGATTTTTTGATATAGTAGTAAAGGACGCAAGCAGCCTCACAAAAGCGAGTCTCATTGCTAAACTTCAAGCCTAGGGTCTCGAAGTTTCCTAACATTAGTAGCCACGTGGTGGCTACTAATGTGCTTGCTACTATAAAAAATCCATTTCTCTTTTTCGTGACCGTATCGGGGTGCGTATGAGATGTGGATTTTTTGATATAGTAGCAAATTTGCGGTTTCATATGCGTACTACTATAAATATCCATTTTTCATTAAGTCTGTATTTCATAGAAACACCATAACACTACCTTAATAGTTCAAAATCTTGTATACTGTTAAAGGTGATTAAAATGGAGAAGCAGAATACAAAAAATTTTATAACGAGTGGAAATATTAATCGAGTCATTTTAACGATTGCCACTCCTTTAATGATTAATAATTTAATTCGAACTTTATATAATTTAACGGATGGATTGTATGTAGCTCAGTTGTCTGCTGAAGATTTTGCGGCGACTGCGTTTATTTGGCCGTTAAATTTTTTATTTATCTCAATTGGTTTGGGAATTAGTGTTGGAGCAACGGCTCTCATTGCGCAATATTTCGGAGCAAATGATTTAAAATTAGCGAAGAAATATACTTGGAATACGATGGCGTTAACGTTTGCTTTTGGTTTTCTATTATCAACGATTGGCTATATTTTTGCTGGTCAGTTTGTAGAATGGATGGGAGCTAGTGGCGTCTTTTATGAGAAATCGACTGCGTATTTAAAAATTAATTTTATTGGATTATTTTTTGATTTTGCTTATTTTGGATATCAAGCATTGCTGAATGCGCAAGGTAGAACAAGAGTCATTACAGTAGTTAGTACAATATCCTCTATCACGAATGTCTTATTAGATCCGATATTTATTTTTGCAACGATTCCTTTTACACAAATTCCTGGATTAAATGCGGGGATTGAAGGAGCTGCTTGGGCAACGGTAATTGCGAAAATTATATTATGGTTTTTAGCGATTATGGCTACTAGAAGAGAATCCATTATTCATGTTCCATTGTATGAAGTGGATTATGATGCATCTGTTATTCGTAAAATTTTACAAGTAGCATGGCCTTCTGCATTTGGATATGGGGGAGCTGCATTTGGTTTTACTGTATTAAATGGATTAATTCAGTCATACGGGACTTCTGTTCTTGCAGCTTATTCTATGGTCAATCGTATTTCAGATATTTTAACACAACCGCAAATGGGAATTGGATCTGCTTTAACAGCCATTATTGGGCAAAATATGGGAGCAGGATTATTTGAGCGAGCTCATGCGATTTTCAAACGAGCGTTACTTTGGGTATTACTCATTTCTGCACTTGGAAGCGTAGCTATTTTTATGTGGCAAGATACTTTACTTCATATTTTTATTAAAGATGTAACGGATACGATTCTTTGGAATAGTGCGGTTGAATATTTATATTACACAGCATTCATTATTTTCTTTATGGGGATGTTTTCTGCGTATAGTGGATTTTTCCAAGGTTGTAGTGCAACAAAATATTCAATGAATATGTCAATTGGACGTTTATGGGTTGCTCGTTTACCAATTATTTGGATATTAGGAAGTTTAACAGAGTTAGGAGCTACTGGTATTTGGATTGCGATGTTACTTTCGAATGCTTTAACGGTTTTATATGGACATTTAGTTTATAAATGGAAAGACTGGAGTAGCAGGCATTATGCAAAAGGAGAGAATTAGTACATGTTGAAAGAATTTATTAAATATTATAAACCGTATCGAAAATTATTTTTACTAGACTTTACTTGTGCGGTTATTGTGGCAATTTTAGAATTAGCCTTTCCTGTAATGGTTCATCGTGTGATTGATGAAGTGTTACCACAACAAAATGTTGGAATTATCCTTGTAGTAGGATTTAGTTTAGTGCTTTTATATGCGACTTCTACCGTATTAAATTATATTGTCGTAGCTTTCGGGCATTTATTAGGCATTAATATTGAAACGGATATGAGAAGAAATTTATTTGCGCATATTCAAAAACAATCATTTTCATTTTTTGATAATATGAAAATTGGTGAATTATTGAGCCGTTTATCAAGTGATTTATTTGATATTAGTGAATTAGCGCATCATGGCCCTGAAGAATTGTTTATCGCTATTATGACGTTAATTGGTTCGTTTGTATTGATGTATCAAGTTCAACCAACACTAGCTTTATGGACAATTGTATTTGTTCCGTTTTTAGCGATTGCATTAGCGGTTTTCAATCGAAAAATGTCAGCAATTAATCGTCAAATTTATAAAGGCTTAGCTCACTATTCTGCTGGTTTGGAAAATGTGTTAAGTGGGATGCGAGTGGTAAAGGCTTTTGCCAACGAAGAACATGAACAACAATTATTTGAAGGGTTAATTCAAGAATATCGCACGAATAAAATTCAGTTTTATAAAACAATGGGTTCAAGTAGTTCGTTTAATTATTTATTAATGCGTAGTATTAATTTATTTACATTAATGCTAGGTTCGTATTTTACTGTTACAGGACAACTTACTGCGGGAGAATTAGTGGGGTATATTTTACTAGCAAATGTCTTTGTTCGACCTATTGATAAAATGAATTCGATGATTGAATTATATCCAAAAGGAGTTGCTGGATTCCGTCGTTATCAAGAATTAATGGCTATTGAACCGGATATTCAAGATCGACCTGATGCAATCGAAGCTCCTCATTTTGAAGGAGATATTTCTTATCGCAATGTAAGTTTTGGATATGAAGAAAATAAAGCAGTCTTGGAACATGTTTCAATGGATGTGAAGAAGGGAGAAACCGTTGCGTTTGTAGGCCCTTCTGGAGTTGGAAAAACAACATTGGTGAATTTATTACCTCGGTTTTATGAATTACAAGAGGGAGAAATTTTAATCGATGGGCAAGATATTCGTAACTTTACAATGCAATCGTTAAGACGTCAAATTGGAGTTGTTCAACAAGATGTATTTTTATTTAATGGAACGATTCGTGAAAATGTACTTTATGGTCGATTAGATGCAACGGATGAAGAAGTAGAAGAAGCTATTGAGCGTTCTAAATTAAGAGAAGTAGTCGATGATTTAGAGTTTGGTTTAGATACTCAAATCGGAGAACGTGGGGTCAAATTATCTGGTGGACAAAAACAACGATTATCGATCGCCCGTATTTTCTTAAAAAATCCTTCGATTTTAATTTTGGATGAAGCAACAAGTGCATTGGATACTCAAACGGAGAAATTTATCCAACAATCCTTTGATGAACTCGCAAAGGGAAGAACGACTTTTATTATTGCGCACCGATTAGCAACCATTCAACATGCAGACCGTATTATTGTAGTAACAGAAGATGGTTTAGCAGAAGATGGTACGCATGAGGAATTATTGAAGAAAAATGGCATTTACGCTAATTTATATCATGCACAATTTGCGTAACATTATTGAAAAAAGTACTTTGCTATGATGGCAAAGTATTTTTTATTTTATCCTAATTTTCCATCTATACTTTGATATTCCTCTTGTAAATATGATACAATGACCCAGAGAAATTTGAAGGAGAAAATCAATGAGTATTTTAAATGTAGAAAAATTAACCCATGGATTTGGGGAACGTGCAATTTTTAATGATGTCAGTTTCCGTTTATTAAAAGGGGAACATATTGGATTAGTCGGAGCTAACGGTGAAGGTAAGTCCACTTTTATGAATATTGTAACGGGGAAACTTCAACCAGATGAAGGAAAAATCGAATGGTCTAAAAATGTAAAGGTTGGTTATTTAGATCAACATACAGTTTTAGAAAAAGGAATGACCGTTCGAGAAGTATTACGTAAAGCCTTTGATGATTTATTTGTTGCTGAAGCTCGTATGAATGAATTATATATGGCGATGGGCGATGCAGATGAAGCTTCTATGAATGCGATGTTAGAAGAAGTTGGAGAAATTCAAGAGCGTTTAGACAGTCATGATTTTTATATTTTAGATGCTAAAATCGATGAAGTGGCTCGTGCGTTGGGTGTTGTAGCATTTGGTATGGATAGTGATGTGAGTGAATTAAGTGGTGGACAACGTACGAAAATTTTACTTGCTAAATTATTATTAGAAAAACCAGATATTTTATTATTAGACGAACCAACGAACTACTTAGATGTGGAACATATTGAATGGTTAAAACGTTATTTACAAGAGTACGAAAATGCGTTTATTTTAATTTCGCATGATATTCCATTTTTAAATAGTGTTGTCAACTTAATTTACCATATGGATAATCAAGAATTAAGTCGTTATGTAGGAGATTATGATCAATTCCAAGAAGTGTATGCGATGAAGAAATCTCAATTAGAAGCGGCTTATAATCGTCAACAAAAAGAGATTGCAGATTTGAAAGACTTTGTAAATCGAAATAAAGCTCGTGTAGCTACTCGTAATATGGCAATGTCACGTCAAAAGAAATTAGATAAAATGGAAGTGATTGAGCTAGCAAGTGAAAAACCAAAACCTAAATTTGAGTTCAAAACTTCTCGTGCACCAGGTCGTTATATTTTCCAAATAGAAGGATTAGTCATTGGATACGACCGTGCTTTAACGGGTTCGTTGAATTTAGAAATGGAACGTGGACAAAAGATTGCGATTGTCGGAGCAAATGGTATCGGAAAAACTACTTTATTAAAAAGTTTATTAGGAATTATTAAACCGTTAGAAGGAAAAGTTGTACGTGGAGACTATATTGACTTAGGATATTTCGAACAAGAAACTCCTCAAGGGAATCGTAAAACAGCCTTGGAAGAAATCTGGGATACTTTCCCATCAATGACTCAACCTGAAGTTCGTGCGGCATTAGCTCGTTGCGGCTTAACAAGTAAACATATTGAAAGTCAAATTCAAGTATTAAGCGGGGGAGAACAAGCAAAAGTTCGTTTCTGTAAATTAATGAATGATGAATCAAATGTATTAGTGTTGGACGAACCAACGAATCACTTAGATGTAGATGCAAAAGATGAATTAAAACGTGCCTTAAAAGAATATAAGGGTAGTATTTTAATGGTTTGCCACGAACCGGAATTTTATGAAGGTCTAGCAACAGATATTTGGGATTTTTCAAAACTTTCATCTTAAATATATGATTTTTTGAGCAAAATTGAGTACAATGGTAGTAGCAAATGATTTGAGGAGGAAATATCATGGCAGATAAAGGCGTTACATTATATTTCATGAGACATGGCGAGACAGTTTTTAATCGATACAATAAAATTCAAGGATGGGCAGATACTCCATTAACAAAAGAAGGTAGATTAGATGCCATCCGTTCTGGATTAGGAATGAGAGATATTCCATTTCACTCAGTGTATACAAGTGATTTAAGAAGAACAATTGAAACAGCTCAATTAGTATTAAGAGATCATCCTTTAAGAGACCAATTAAGCTTACAAATGATGCCAGAATTTCGTGAAGTTTGTTTTGGAAGTTTAGAAGGACAAAATGCAACAGAAGTTTGGACGAATTTGTATAAAACATTACAACGTACCTTTGATCAAAATGATGGTAGAAATGTCATAGAAGAGATGAATCAAATTAAAGCAATGGATCCAGACCATATTGGAGAAAACTTTATGGAGTTTTGGACTCGTGTAGAACAAGGGCTGATTAAAGTAATCGATAAACATCGTGACACGAATCAACATATTCTAATTGTTAGCCATGGAATGACGATTCGTAATATTTTACATGAATTAATTCCTGATTTTAAATTGTCAGATATGATTGATAATTCATCTTTAAACATTGTGGAATATTCAAATGGACAATATCATTTGAAAGCATTAAATCAAACTAGTCATTTTGCATTGAGAAAAGAAGCAGTAGAGCGTGAATTCTCATTATTACCAATGACATTATTTGAAAAATAAATAAAGTTAAAATGACTTTTCTAAAAGTAGTTAAGAAAACCTGAAAACGGAGGACATTACTTTTTAGAAAAGTCATTTCTAGTTTATAAAGGAAAGTAGGAATGAATATGTGGATGGTATTTGCATTATTATCGGCATTTTTTGCAGCTTTAACCTCAATTTTAGCGAAGATTGGAATTAATGGAGTGAATTCTAATTTGGCAACGGCAGTTCGTACAGTAGTTGTTGTAGCGATGTCATGGTTGATGGTGTTTGTAACGAATCAACAGACTGGATTAAGTGAGATTAGTAAGAAGAGCTGGATATTTTTAATATTATCAGGATTAGCAACAGGAGCATCTTGGTTATGTTATTATCGAGCATTGCAATTAGGAAATGTAGCAGAAGTTGCAGCGATAGATAAGTTAAGTATTGTTATTACAGTATTTCTAGCAGTTATCTTTTTACAAGATACGTTGACGATTAAAACGTTGATTGGTTGCGGATTGATTACTGTAGGAACTGTTTTGATGGTATGGTAGTGTATTTACTAGATAGAAAGGGAGTGGTGCTGTGCATCAATTTTTAAATGTACTCATGGGAATTTTTTCGCTATCAATGATGATTGATTTTGTAGTAGTCGTGTATAAGGGATTTCGAGCAGAAGATATTCGTGTGCCACTGTTGATTTTAGTGATTTCATTTGTCGGAGTGATTATTATTAACGAATTACTGTTTATTTTTTAATGCAAATTTTGCTCCGACTATAAATAGTTATAATTTGCGTGAAGGTTAAATTTTGGCGACCAAGTCAAATTTTTCGTTTTTTGATTGCCTTTTGGTTTATCAACTTTTTATGCGAATTTAAGTAAAATCAACAAAATTTTTAAAGGCTAAAAATGGACAAAGCTACCGTAAAAGCGCACAAAATCAGCGATCAAGAGTATGAGGAGATCCTAAAGATCCTAGGCAGAGAGCCAAATTTGCTCGAGCTTGGGATATTTTCCGCGATGTGGAGCGAGCACTGCAGCTACAAGTCGAGTAAAAAGTACCTAAACGGCTTCCCGACTAAAGCTCCGTGGGTGATCCAGGGCCCGGGCGAGAACGCGGGCGTCATCGACGTCGGAGGCGGCGTCGCGGCGGTGTTTAAGATGGAGAGCCACAACCACCCGAGCTTCATCGAGCCTTTTCAGGGCGCGGCTACGGGCGTGGGCGGGATACTGCGCGACGTATTTACGATGGGCGCTAGAGTCGTGGCGAATATGAACTCGCTACGATTTGGCGAGGTGCGAGGCGAGAGCGAAAACGCGAGAAAACAGCGCTACCTGCTAAAAGGTGCGGTCGCGGGCATCGCTCACTACGGCAACTGTATGGGCATACCTACTATCGGCGGCGAGACGACGTTTGATCCTAGCTTTAACGGCAACATCCTTGTAAATGCATTTGCGCTGGGGCTTTGTAAGAGCGACGAGATATTTTACGGAAGGGCCGAAGGCATCGGCAATCCCGTGATCTACGTCGGCTCAAAAACAGGCCGTGACGGGCTCGGGGGCGCCGTGATGGCGAGCGATAGCTTTAACGACGCGAACAAATCTCTGCGTCCGACCGTGCAGGTGGGCGATCCGTTTGCCGAAAAGCTACTGATGGAGGCGTGCTTGGAGCTCTTTAAAACCGACTACGTCGTTGGTATCCAGGATATGGGCGCGGCGGGGCTAACGTCTAGTAGCTTTGAGATGGCCGGACGCAGCGGCAGCGGTATGAAGATGTATCTAGACCGCGTGCCGATGCGCGAAGTTGGCATGACGCCTTATGAGCTGATGCTAAGCGAGTCTCAAGAGCGTATGCTAATATGCGCCAAAAAGGGTTATGAGCAAAAGGTGCTTGAAATTTTTAGAAAGT
>ERZ772956.92-NODE-92-length-72519-cov-7.380975_pt1 | contig 72519 bp, 61 predicted proteins | sample MGYA00580683_ERZ772956 | MGnify/ENA primary metagenome ERZ772956 (study PRJEB29015, sample SAMEA2738077) | human oral metagenome | biome: human oral; feature: human-associated habitat; material: saliva | place: China | collected 2212 ... | reverse complement strand
AGGCAGAGGTCTGCAAAACCTTTATTCCCCAGTTCAAATCTGGGTGTCGCCTCCAGAGCCGTTGAAGTAGTTCAACGGCTTTTTTCATACGATAAAGATGTTGCACTTTCAAGTCCCCGACTCTTTAATCCTCTACCTCTATATATAACTTTATATAGAGGATATGAGATTTGTACAAAATCCTTTTGTAGATCAGCGATATGTGGAACTGAGCGGCATACTCACGGATTATTTTTTGATTACTTATAACCGATTATTTATAACTTATATTTTATTTAGAAAGGAGTAAATCGTGACATCTCCGGAACCTATTGCATTTTCAATATTCGGATTCGATATCATGTGGTACGGAATTTTAATTGCAGCAGCTTTTTTAATTGCCATCTACATCAGCTACAGGAGAGCGGATCGTTTTTCCATAAATCCGGATGAGATATTCAACCTGGCAATATTCCTGCTGCCTGTATCCATCATCGGTGCAAGACTTTATTATGTGATTTTCTCCTGGCACCTGTACGCAGGAAAACCTCTATCTGTATTCAATATAAGAGAAGGTGGTCTTGCCATTCACGGAGGACTTATAGCAGGGATAATATGCGCTTTCTTTTTCTGCAAATACCGGGAAATTTCCGTGCTGAATCTTGCGGATTTGATTCTGCCTGCCGTTGCCCTTGCACAAAGCATTGGAAGGTGGGGAAATTTCTTTAATTCCGAAGCACATGGCGGAGCCACCGACTTGCCTTGGGGAATATATGTAGATGGAACAAAAGTTCATCCGACATTTCTTTATGAATCTATATGGTGTTTTATGCTCTTTGTTTTCCTCAGCTACATGATGGATAAGCGAAAATTTCAAGGACAAATTTCCATGCTTTACGGAATCCTTTATTCATTAGAAAGATTCTTTGTAGAAGGACTCAGAACAGACAGCCTTATGATAGGTCCCTTTAGGCAAGCTCAGGTTTTAAGCATTGTGCTGATAGCAATTTGCCTGTCGGGTTATATTTATTTACACAGGAAAAGTAACCCCGTCAATAACCGATGAGTTTTTTGTCGGGCGGTTTTAGGTTAGTTTTTTAACCGGACAGTTCATGGTGTAAAACTCCCATGGAATATACTGCTGAGCATAAAAAAGCGAAACTACAAAAAATGATTATATTATGCTATAATCATTGAGTCGATATTGAAATGAATAAACAGTAAAATAAGATCCATCGAACACAAAGGAGATAATAATATATATGAAACTAGGTATCGTCGGGCTTCCAAATGTAGGAAAAAGTACACTTTTTAACGCTATTACCAAAGCCGGTGCGGAGGCTGCCAATTATCCGTTCTGCACAATCGAACCGAATGTAGGCGTGGTAACGGTTCCGGACGAAAGGGTGAAAACTTTGACCGAACTCAATCAATCAAAAAAAACAATTTACACCACAATAGAATTCTGCGATATTGCAGGTCTTGTAAAGGGGGCTTCTACCGGTGAAGGTCTGGGGAATAAATTTCTGGGTCATATTAGAGAAGTTGCTGCCATCGTCCATGTGGTGAGATGTTTTGAAAATGATAACATAGTCCATGTATCCGGAAAAATAAACCCACTGGAAGATATTGAAATCATTAATACCGAACTTATACTGTCAGATATGGAGCTTCTGGAAAGGAGAATCGCAAAGTCAACTAAACTTGCAAAAAACAATAAGTCCGTTGCTAAAGAGCTGGAATTGCTAAAGAAAATATATGAATTTCTGGAAACGGGAACATCTGCAAGGGCTATGGATTTAGATGAAGATGAAACTTCCTTCGTAGAAACTCTGGATCTTCTTTCGTATAAACCTACAATATATGTTGCCAATGTTTCTGAAGATGATGTATCTGATTATAGCGAAAACGAATATGTAAACAAAGTTAGAGAATTTGCTGAAAGTGAAGGTGACAAGGTCTGCGTGGTTTGTGCAGAAATAGAGCAGGAAATTTCAGAACTGGAGGATGATGAAAAGTCAATGTTTCTGGAAGATTTGGGTATAGAAGAATCCGGCTTGGATCAGCTAATCAAAGCCTCTTACAGTCTTTTGAATCTCATAAGCTATTTAACCACCGGTTCTGACGAAACTCGTGCCTGGACAATTACCGACGGCACCAAAGCTCCCCAAGCTGCAGGCAAAATTCATACCGACTTTGAAAAGGGATTCATCAGAGCAGAAACCATAAACTACGATGTACTGATGTCACAGTGTAGCGGAAACATTGCCAAAGCCAAAGAAAAAGGACTTTTACGATCCGAAGGAAAAGAATATGTGGTAAAAGACGGGGACATTATCACCTTCCTGTTTAATGTTTAAGTCAATTTCACAAATACAAGTAAAATCCGGAGACAAAATTGCCTCCGGATTTTCAATTCCAATTTAATTCCAATATGATAACTCCGAATATACATTCATGCGTTTTGCATAATGTTTTGCTCCCTCTACATTGGATCCATACTTCTTGAAACTTGCTCTGCAATATTTAAGAGCTCTTTTTAGAATAACGAAATCTCTCGATGCCTTGAACTTTTTTAAGATCAGTTTCTCATAATGTTCTCTTTCCTGTGAAAGGTTCGCACTGGTATCCTCCGGAGTGCTCTGATGCCCCTCTTCAAGGTGCTTCTGATTATCCTCATCCCATTTTTCTATAGTGAAGTAAATTCTGTTATACCTCTGATTTTTATCATATTCCTTCTCTATGGTAGTTCCCGCCCTTTCATAGGCTTCTTTGATCTTAGGATAATCTTTAGATTTTTTTATTGCTGCAATCTTCTTCTTTACTAATATTTTGAGTTCTCCGTCAGACACTTTATATCCCTTTGAAACCGCCTCTTTATAGAAGGCATTTTTCTTTATAATATCCTTTTCGGCAAATTTTATGGCTTTGATTTCGGCTTCTCCTGCCAGTTCCAGACCTTTGACCTTATCGTAATAGTACGGATATATACTGTCAGTTCCCATTTGTCCTGCCATCCGTCTGGTACCGACAAACAGTTTTACATCTTTTTCAATCTTACTGTCTCCATTGCTGTAAAAAACCTTACCATAGCCATTTATCCTAGTATAGTGATATGCATAGATGCCCACCGCAACGGTTACTGCAAGTAATAAAAGTCCAATTATACAAATGCTGCTTTTTTTCAGCTTCATTAAATATCCCCCTCGTTGTAAAGTACTTTTTAATACGACACATAAAAGGGTAACATTCATGAATATTTTTGTCAATAATTTCTCCAAATCAAGACGATGCCAGTGTAAATCATAAATGATAATTCCTCCGTATACTGCAAATACAAAAGCTCCAAATCCGTACAAGATTTCTCAGATTAAAATCTGCCCGTATGAAAGTCCTGCCTACATTAGAGATAAATTCTTCGCCACATTGTATAGGAATCTCTGTTTCCAAATCTTCCATATTTTGGGGTTACACGAAAAACTTTCTTTCCTGAAAGCCACATTATTCAGCACACAATCTCTGTAAGCCTCGGGGACCTGATAAAGTGCCCTTTGAATCGCTTTGATTCTGGTTTGGAGCAGAATTTTTTCCATAGCCTTCTTCTCAGTGGGTCTCTTAGATGAAAAATCTCTGCATCTGTCTGATACTAGGCTTCCATCATAAGATGGAGATACATCCCTGTCAATTTCTCTTATTCTGTTCTCCATGCGACGCAAATCTCTCACCGCCCAAATGCTCTGGTAATATACTGCATCCGGCATTACAAATTCCTTAAATCTTGTCTGTTGCCACTCTCTGCTCATTTTGTTTCCTCCCTATTACACACATATTATTTTTCTAAAACAAACTCAAATTCATTAAATATAAATTCAGAATGTTCTAATGGTACATTCAATATGGCACAGGGGTATGGGGAAGTCAATTGCAAAAAGTCTAATTGTCCCTTTTACTGTTTTAAATGTCTCAAATCAATATTTTTATGCTATTTTCCTCTTCCGTCCTATTTCCTCCATTTCTATCACTGCCTGAAATCCATAGACCTCCTATTGTAAGAATTAAGCCCAAAAATGTATACCAGCCTCCCGGATCTCCTGCAAAAAGAATCCCCGAAATTACACCGACTGCAGTGGTGGAACTTGCCGATATGTTCGTCGCAACAGCAGTATTCATCTTCCCTAAAACATAGTTAAAAATCAAGTAACAGATGCAGGAACAGAAGATGCCTAAAAACATTACTGCAACAAATCCGTCAACATGTTTTACAAACTGAGTAAAACCGGAAAATCCGTTGCCGGTTATAACCGATGCTGCGTTGAAGAATATACCTCCGGCTATAGAAATTATTGCAGTAACCTCCAGAGTACTATAGGTTTCGCCTGCCTTTCCGGAGCAATGAGCATATATAGTTCCACTCAGCACGGCACCTACCAAAATCAGATAGCCGTCAATCTTTGCGCTTATACGAAATCCCGGTGCAAATGCAGTGCATACAATCACCCCTAAAAATGCCATGATAATTCCCGTTATTATTCTCGGGCTGCTTTTCTTCTTAAGAAATAGAATTCCGGTTAAAAGTACCATTCCCGGCATAGCCGCAATAAAAATAGAACATTCTGATGTGGAAGTAAGCCTTACCCCCTCAGTTTCAAATATTGAATACACACAGGGCTGAAATATTCCGGTCAAAAATAGCCAGGGGAAATTACGGTCTATATGGATCCTAATCCTGCCGGCGGCAATCAAAACTAAAAAAATACACATGGAAACTGTCCATCTGACTGCCAGTATCTGGAAGGTATTCATATATTTCAAAGCTACATTGGAACCGAAAAAAGACATACCCCAAAAAATCGCTAAAAAGCCCATCATAAAGACGAGCTTTTTATCCTCAAAAAAACTGTTTCCTTGTTTTTTCACTGTCATAAATCAATTCTCCGGCATTGTATCATCTCTCGTGTTTACTGCAGTCCCCAGATTTATAGTTGCCTTCTCAAGTTCCTGCACCACATTATTTATCTTCACAAGTTTGTCCTCTGTCATAGCCTCATTCATCGAAAGACTGACATTGTACAAAATTCCCTGAAGTTCTTCCTCAATCAAAGAAATTTTATTTCTTACCTTTTGGATGTCTTCATTTTCTGCACCGGTTTTAATTGAGTCTTCCATGTTCAGAAGTGTCGAGTTTCCACCGGTAACCTCAAATTCCGAATTCCCCAACACTACAATAGGTTCATATCCAAGCTCCTTATGCACAAGTGCTGCAAAGTCCTTTTTGGAATCTGTTTCGCCGTGCACCAAAAATACCTGTTTCGGTCTAAGGTCTGTAAACCCGCTTATCCAGTGCAATAGGCCATTCTGGTCTGCATGACCTGAAAAGCCTTCAAGATTATGTATATGTGCCTGCACATGAACTTTTTCACCGAATAAGGTCACATCCTCCTTCCCCTCCAGAAGACTTCTTCCAAGTGTTCCCTCTGCCTGATATCCTACGAAAATCACGCTGTTTCTTGCATCCCACAGATTATGCTTTAAATGATGCCTGATTCGTCCCGCCTCACACATACCACTGGCGGAAATAATAACCTTGGGGCTGTGATCCAAGTTCAGTGCCTGGGACTCTGCCGTGCTTCTTGTAAATCTCAAGTTCTTAAACTCCAAAGGATTATCACCCTTTAAAATATATTCCTTTGTTTCCTTATCAAAAACCTGCGCATTATTTCTGAAAACCTCTGTGGCATTGGTTGCCATCGGCGAGTCAATTATTACCTTCACATTGTCCAGTTCTTTTTTATAGTCGGGACTGCTTTTTTCATAGAATCTGTTAAATTCATATATCAATTCCTGGGTTCTTCCCACAGCAAAGGATGGAATAACCACTGTTCCCCCACGCTTAACGGTCTTAATAACTATATCTATCATTTTATTTATGCTGGTTGAATTTGCTTCATGGTTGCGATTTCCGTATGTTGCCTCCATTATCACACAGTCAGCTTTTTTAATGATGGTCGGATCTCTTAAAATAGGTCGCTGGGTCATTCCAAGGTCTCCGGAAAAAACGATTTTGCTTTCTTTGTCCTCTTCTCTAACCCAAATCTCCGTTATGGCAGATCCCAAAATGTGCCCGGCATCGTTAAAGACAATCTTCATATCTTCATTAATCTGAATCTGCTGGTCGTAGAGAATCGGTTCAACATATTTTAGGGATTCCTTTGCATCTTCAGTAGTGTAAAGAGGCTCCACAGGAGGTTTCCCCGCCCTCATATTCCTTTTACTCTGCCACTGTGCATCCACCTCGTGTATGTGAGCACTGTCTAAAAGCATAACATCCAGAAGGTCTGCCGTCGCATCTGTACAATAGATTTTTCCACGGAATCCCCGTTTCACCAACAGGGGAATTCGCCCACAATGATCGATATGGGCATGGGACAGAATCATAGCTTCAATTTCTGAGGGTTCAAATGGAAATGGCTCATAGTTCAGTGCCTCCTGAGCTTTTCCTCCCTGAAACTGACCACAATCCATAAGTAAATTGTGCTTCTCAGTTCTAATCAAATGGCAAGATCCGGTTACTCCGGAAGATGCTCCGCAAAACATAATTTTCATACTACACCTCCATGTTCGGAAAGCAACTTAAAGTTTAATTGACCAAAGTCCTGTTTCTCCTGTAGAAACCACGCTGGCACCCGCTTCAAGGGCTGCCCGCATTTCCTCCTCTGTCTCGATAAGACCGCCTGCTATTACAGGAACATCAACAAGTGATGAAAATTCTTTAATTTTTTTGGTAACTATAGCCGGCATTATTTCAACTATATCCGGCTTTGAAAACTTGATGGAATCAAGGGATGTTCCAACTGAATGGGAATCAATCATAAAGAATCTCTGCACTGTATAGAGTCCCAAATCCTTTGCGATTTTTACAAGGCTTGTTCTGGTGGTACAAATTCCGTCTACACCCATTTTCTTCAGATATTCCAGTCCTGCTCTGTCTCTTCCGATTCCCTCTGCAAAATCCACATGGACGAAGGCTTTTTTACCGGCACCGTGTACTTCTCTTATGCTTGCCTGAAGGGTCATGATATTCGAATGGAGCAAAAACACCATGTCCACTTCTGACCTCAACGCTGCACTAAAATCCTTCTCTGTTCTTATTGCTGCTGCAATTTTACTCTTAATGAAATTCACCTCTGCCATTTCTCTTCTTCTCCTTTTGGTCTTTGGTTATTTACATCAGCTGTTTAATACGCTCCCAACAAGTCCCACAGGGGATTTCCCAAGAGCCGATATTGATTTATTAAGTTCATATCGGGTTTCTATATATCCATGCCATGAAAATCCGATCCATGGGTTATATGTAAATGGAATCTATCAGCAAATTTTACTAATCTTAAGCTTTCCTCCCGGCTTGCTGATGGATGAAAACATTCTAATCCTTTCAACCCAAGTTTTTTAAGTTTTCCCAAAAGAACCTCTAAATTCTCAAAAAATTCATCACTGCCTTTTTCTCCGATACCTTTAATTTTCATAGGATGTGCAAGAACTGAAACTCCTCCCGCATCCCTGATAACTTCAATAGCACAATCAGTATCAATATATATATTGTCTATGGCTTTTGCCTCCCTGCTTTCAAGTAATCTGCCTTCCTCAAAGGCCTCCTTTGTTTCCGATATATATCCTTTATTTTTAAGTGCAATGGCAAAGTGGGGCTTACCGATATACTTCTGATTCGGAATAACCTTCAAATCTGCCTCCGTCAGTGTATAGCCCTGTTTATCAAGCACCTCTAAAAGAGCCTGATTTCGTTTTTCACGAGCTTTCTTCAATATTTCAGTCACTTCTTCAAGTCTGTCGTTTTCTATGTCTATATAATATCCTAAAATATGCAGTTTCAACTTTTCTTCCAAAATTGTTCCCAGCTCTATTCCCGAAATCACCTTCATTTCAAGAGCTTCACCTGCAATCTGTGCTTCAGCCACCCCCTTGACTGTATCGTGATCTGTAATTGCAATTATTCCATAGTCTTCCCCGTGGAACTTTCTTACAAGTTCCACCGGTTTAAGTCTTCCATCCGAATAAGTGGAATGGATGTGAAGGTCCATTTTCAGTGCCATTATTTTTCCTCTTAATTCTGTATATTAACAAAAGGGATAGGCAAAATGCTTATCCCCTCGTGCAAATCATTACTCAACGATTTCGCAAACAGCACCATTGCCCATAGCCGCTGCATTTGCTTCGTCGGTGTCGATGTGAACTTCTGTCGCACAAGTTTCAGCCACACGACATACCACATCATCATAGATTGTAGTTCTTTCATCTGATTCAATTTTAATCTTGACAATCTGTCCGTTTTCCACACCGGCATCCTTTGCATCTGTCGGATAGAAATGGGCATGTCTCTTTGCTACGATTACGCCATATTCAAGTTCCACTTCCCCCTTAGGTCCGATAAGCTTACATCCCGGTGTACCCTGAACTTTACCTGATTCTCTGATAGGGGCATTTATTCCAAGCTGGCGGCAGTCAGTCAAAGCAAGTTCAAGCTGTGTATCCTTACGAACAGGTCCTAGAACTCTGACCCTTGGGAAAGAACCCTTAGGTCCGATAACTTCAACCTGCTCCTCTGATGCGAACTGTCCCGGCTGTTTAAGAGCTTTCTTAAAGGTCAGCTCGTAGCCTTTTCCGAAAAGTGTTTCCAGGTCTTCCTGATCCAAATGAATGTGTTTGTTTGATGCATTAATTTCCAATTTGTAACCCATAATTTTTACCTCTCATTTCATTTACAAACATATATATCAGTCGCTTCAAGATAACTGATGTATGGCAGGTTTCTGTATTTCTGGTCGTAATCCAGTCCATATCCCACTACGAACAAGTCTTCCACTTCAAAACCTATATAATCTGCAGTCAAATCATTTTTCCTGCGGGAGGGTTTGTCCAGCATTGTGCAGACTTTAACGGATTTGGGATTTCTGTCCTCCAGGTACTCTTTCAGGAATTTAAGAGTAGTTCCGGTGTCCACTATATCCTCCACTATGAGAACATGCCTGTTATAAATATCCATTCCGATGTCTTTCTTGATTTTAACTACGCCGGAGCTTGTGGTACTTGAGCCGTAGCTTGATGCGGAAATAAAGTCTATCTTAACATCCAGTGAAATATGCTTCATAAGCTCACTCATCCATACAACTGCACCCTTGAGGGTTCCCAACAAAATAATTTCTTCATTTTCGTAGTCTTTGCTTATCTTCTTACCCAGTTCTTTGGCTCTTTTCTGAAGCTCTTTATCTGTGTATAAAATTTTACCGATAGTATCCTTAGCCACTTTTTTCCTCCAACTAACCAATTCCTATAATAAATATTACACCATCCACCCCGTTTTTGTCACGAAGTATTTTATGTATTTAATATTTTTTCTATCTCTTCCAGCAAGAGCTCCTGACCTGTTCTTTTAAGTGCAGAAACAGGAATTACAACATCCTCTGCAGAAAGCTTCAGCACTTTTCTGATCTTTGAAACATTCTTTACCATTTCATTTCTGGATACTTTATCAGCTTTGGTTGCGACAACCACGCCGTCAAGACCATAGTGTCTCAGATAATCATACATCTGAATATCAAGTTTTGTAGGCTCATGACGAATATCCACCAGCTGGATCACCTTAAGAAGATTCGGTCTCTCGGACAAATATTTTTCCATCATAGGCCCCCAATCTTCAGATATTGATTTAGATACCTTTGCATATCCATATCCGGGAAGGTCAACAATCCTGAAGTCACCGTCAATTTCATAAAAATTTATAGTTCTGGTCTTTCCCGGCGCACCGGAAACCCTTGCCAGCTTTTTTCTGCCGGTTAGAAGATTTAAAAGGGAAGATTTTCCCACATTTGAGCGACCGGCAAAGGCGATTTCCGCCATATTTTCCGCAGGATACTGCACAGGCTTCACTGCCACAGCCACAAGCTCTGATCTGTTTATTTTAAGCATGACTACTCCTTATTTTACCAGTGCGTGTTCAAGGGCATCTTCTACACTGCTCAAAAGAACAAACTCAAGCTCCTTCTTCACAGATGCCGGAATCTCATCTATATCTTTCTTATTATCCTCAGGTAAAAGAATTTTCTTAATTCCCGCCCTATGGGCAGCCAGAACCTTCTCTCTGATTCCTCCCACAGGGAGAACCTTACCCCTTAATGTCACCTCTCCTGTCATTGCTACAGCCCTATCTACAGGAATATCAGTCAAAGTTGAAATCAGCGCAGTACACATTGTCACCCCTGCAGAAGGACCGTCCTTCGGTACGGCACCCTCCGGAACATGAATATGAACATCATTTTCTTTATAAAAGTCCTTTGAGATTCCATATTTATCTCCCAGACTTCTTACATAGCTTACACCGATGGTTGCAGACTCCTTCATAACATCGCCAAGCTGACCCGTAAGGGTTATTTTTCCGCTGCCCGGCAGAAGTGCCGTTTCAATCTTAAGAGTATCTCCGCCAACCTGAGTCCATGCCATTCCGGTGGTTACTCCCACAGGATTTTTCTCCTCAATCACATCATAGTTAAATATATGCTTATTCAGATATTTTTCCAGATTTCTAGGTGTGATGTTATAGGTTTTGCCCTTTTCTACCACAACTTTTTTCGCAACCTTTCTGCAAACTCTTGCAATAGTTCTCTGAAGATTTCTGACACCCGACTCCCTTGTATAATACTCGATTATATCGTCAATCGCCCGTTCCGATATTTTAATATTTTCCTTTTTCAAGCCGTTTTCTTTAATTTCTTTGGGAACCAGATACTTCTGAGCAATCTTCACTTTATCCTGCTTCGTGTATCCCGGTACCTCAATGATTTCCATTCTGTCTCTGAGGGGTCCCGGAATCGTGCTCAGATCATTTGCCGTAGTTATAAACAGGACCTTTGACAGATCAAATGGTATTTCCAGAAAATGGTCCGTAAATGTACTGTTCTGTTCAGGATCCAGAACTTCAAGAAGAGCTGATGCCGGATCGCCCTTAAAGTCTGCACCTATTTTATCTATTTCATCCAGCAAAAACAGAGGATTATTCTTTCCGGATTCTTTTATGTTGTTTATTACTCTTCCCGGAATTGCGCCGATATAAGTTCTCCTGTGTCCTCTGATTTCTGCCTCATCGCGGACGCCGCCAAGGGACATTCTGATATATTCTCTTCCGGTTGCTCTTGCAATTGATTTTGCAATTGAAGTCTTACCCACACCCGGAGGTCCTACAAGGCAGAGTATAGGTCCTCTGATAGCTTTGGATAAATGAATAACCGCAAGGTATTCAAGGATCCTATCCTTTATTTTTTTCATTCCGTAGTGGTCTTCTTCCAAAATCTTCTCAGCTTTTTTCAGATTTGTATTGACTTTTGAGGACTTCCTCCAAGGCAGATCCAAAATAGTTTCCACATAGTTTCTGATAACTGCACTCTCTGCAGAATTTGACATCATAGTGGAAAATCTCTTTATCTCTTTTCTGATCTTCTCGTCAACTTTCTTGTCCAATTTAAGCTCATCAAGTTTTTCCAACCATTCTCCGCTTTCTGTTTCCACATCCTCATCGTTTCCCAGCTCAGATTGGATTGCCTTAAGCTTTTCTCTAAGGTAGTATTCTCTCTGTCCTTTATCTATACTCTCCTTCACCTTATGTGACAGCTCTTTTTCCACCAGTGCAATTTCATTTTCCTCGACTATGATCTCACACAGAACTTTCAGTCTGTCCGAAAAATCCAATGCGCTTAATACCTTTTGCTTCTTTGCAGGCAGGACAAAAAGCTCATTTGCTATCTTATCAGCCTTTTTTACTGTATTTTCTTCTGAAATAATTTTATCCACAACCTCATCTGTAATCTGTGAAGTTATTGCCGCATATTCCACAAACGACTCTGTAATAAGTCTTGACATTGCCTTATCTTCCAGTGACAGCTCCTCTTCATTCGCAACTTCTTCACAACGCATTATCACGGCAGAATAAAAATTTTCAGAGGTCAGCACTTCTGAAACTGTAGCCCTGGAAACACCTTCAACTAATACCCTTACTGCATCTCCCTGAATTTTCAGCATCTGTTTGACTCTAACCACAGTTCCCACTTCATATATGTCATCCGCCTTGGGAATCAGTATATTGTCATCTTTCTGGGTGGACACAAAGAGAAGTTTATCTGTTGTCATAGCCTTCTCCAATGCCTTAATTGATTTTTCTCTGCCCACATCAAAATGAACCACCGTTTTAGGGAAAATTGTTACTCCCCTAAGAGGTATGCATGGCAGTACTTCGCTTTTGTTAAAATCTCTATCATCTTCAAGGACAAATTCTTTATCAACAGTGTTTTCCATATTGTCCTTGTTTACATTCAAGTTTTCACTCATCTAATCCACTCCTCTATATAAATCCATAAAATCAAAGGGCGACCGGTGCCGCCCTCATAATCCCATGAGGCAACCAGCCTCTATTTTTTCTTCTTTAAAACTAACTTCGGACCTTTAACGCCTTCTATAGTCTCCTTTGTAACTATGCATTTTTTAATGTCGTCTCTTGACGGAATATCATACATTATGTCCATCATGCTCTTTTCAAAAATGCTCCGAAGTCCTCTTGCCCCGGTTTTTCTCTCAATTGCCTTTTTGGCAACAGCCTCGATTGCCTTATCCTGGATTTCAAGTTCCACACTGTCAAGTTCAAAGAGCTTTTTATACTGCTTCACCAAAGCATTCTTAGGCTCTGTCATAATAAGTTTCAAAGCCTCTTCATCCAATTGATTGAGAGTTACGATTACCGGAAGTCGTCCTATAAATTCAGGAATTAAACCGAATTTTAACAAATCTTCCGGCTCAATATTACTTGCAACACTTATTTCTTCAGTATTTACAGAGTCTTTTTCAGAGTTGAAACCGATAACTTTGCTTCCAAGCCTTCTCTTAATAATCTTATCCAGTCCATCGAAGGCTCCTCCACATATAAATAAAATGTTAGAAGTATCTATCTGTATAAATTCCTGATGAGGATGTTTTCGCCCTCCTTGAGGCGGAACATTGGCAACCGTTCCCTCTAATATTTTCAAAAGAGCCTGCTGAACTCCCTCGCCACTTACATCCCGTGTGATAGAAGGATTTTCACTTTTTCTTGAAATCTTATCTATTTCATCCACATAGATAATGCCTCTCTGAGCCTTTTCCTCATCATAATCAGCTGCCTGAAGAAGTCTCAGCAGAATATTCTCCACATCTTCTCCCACATAGCCTGCCTCTGTAAGTGCAGTTGCATCTGCAATGGCAAATGGCACATCCAAAATCTTTGCAAGGGTCTGGGCAAGGAGGGTCTTTCCTGAACCGGTAGGGCCTATCATAACTATATTACTTTTCTGAAGCTCCACCTCGTCCTCTTTATCCTGCAAACCGTTGATCCTCTTATAATGATTGTATACAGCCACTGCAAGAGCCTTCTTCGCATCGGTTTGTCCGATAACATAATCCGACAGGGTTTCTGTAATTTCCCTAGGTGCCTTCAGCTCGAACCGAGTTCTTTCAACCCTGCCCTCTTCTTCACACTCAACGGAAAATTCATCACCGATAATCTCAGCACACATCTCCACACACTGATCGCAAATATATGCTCCCTGTCCTGCAATGAGTCGTCTTACCTGACTTTGAGGTTGTCCGCAGAAAGAGCATCTAAGCTCATGCCCTTCATTGTTAAAATTTCCTTCCATATGTACCCCTCTTATCTGGAAGCAATAACTTTATCGATAAGCCCGTATTCACAAGCCTCCTCTGCCTCCATAATATTATCTCTATCGGTATCTTGCCGGATAACATCAAGTGCCTGACCTGTGTTCTCACTTAAAATCCGATTTAATTTTTCCTTCGTTTTTAAAATCCATTGAGCATGAATCTCTATATCAGACGCCTGACCGCTAACACCACCCAAGGGTTGATGAATCAACACCTCTGCATTGGGCAGGGCATATCGCTTGCCCTTGGCTCCCGAAGATAAAAGGAAAGCTCCCATACTTGCTGCCATCCCTGTACAAATCGTGGATACATCAGGTCTGATGTAGTTCATGGTATCATAGATAGCCATTCCGGAAGTTACAGAGCCTCCGGGGCTGTTTATATAAAGGCTTATATCCTTTTCCGGATCCTCCGCCTCTAAAAACAGAAGCTGGGCTGTAACAAGGCTTGCAACAGAGTCGTTTATCTCCTCACCTAAAATAATGATTCTATCTTTAAGAAGTCTTGAAAAAATATCGTAGCTTCTCTCTCCGCTGCCTGTCTGCTCAATCACATATGGTACTAATGCCATAAGATCACTCCCTCATTCTTATTTTTCTTCAGTGTCTTCAGCTTCTTCTTTTTTTTCTGCTGTCAGCTCATCAACCCTGGTAACTTTTGCCTCATCATAAAGCATGTCGATGGTCTTTTTAACCAGAAGGTCTTTCTTAAATAGTTTCATGCTTGCTTCCAGCATCTTACTGATTTCTTCTTTACCCATGTTGTACATTGACGACATGGACTCCAGTTCCTTATCAATTTCTTCTTCGGTTACTTCCAGATTCTCTGCTGCCGCCACAGACAGAAGTGCAATTCTAGTTCCCGCTCTTCTCTCTGCATCGTCACGAACATCATCTCTGAAGCCCTGAATGTCTTTACCTGTAAACTGACAATACTGCTGCAGCGACATTCCCTGGTACCTCAGCTGCTGATCCAACTCTTGAGCCATCTGATCGATTTCCTCTTCAACAAGGGACTTAGGAACATCAATATCATTAATATCGTAAATCTTAGCTACAATTGCGTCCTTCGTCTGATTCTCATTCTGAACTTCCTTATTCTTCAGCATATCCTTGCGGGATTCTTCCTTAAGCTCATCAAGCGTATCGAATTCGCTTACATCCTTTGCAAATTCATCATCAAGTTCAGGAAGCTGTTCCTCTTTAATCTCGTGAATTTCACAGTGGAATACCGCGTCTTTTCCTGCCAGTGATTTTTCACCGTATTCTTCCGGAAAAGTAACATTCACATCACACTTTTCGCCGATAGAAACACCTATCAGCTGTTCTTCAAATCCCGGAATAAATGTTCCTGAACCAATCTTCAGCTCCTGTTTTTCCGCTGTTCCTCCCTCAAACTGTTCTTCACCGACAAAGCCCGAGTAGTCGAGAATAACTGTATCTCCATCGGCAACAGGTCTTTCTACTGCAACCATACGGGCATTTCTCTTCTGCATGTTTTCAATGCTCTTATCCACTTCTTCATCAGTAACAACGGCATTGAGCTGCTCAGCTTCTACACCCTTATAATCCTTAATTTCCACCAAAGGGAAGAGTTTAACTTCCATTGTCATTGTCAGTGGTTTGCCCTTTCCCATTTCACTAAAATCAGCCTTAGGGCTGTCTATTACTTCCAAATCTAATTCATCAATTGCTTTAGGATAATATTCACCAAATAAATTGTTAATTGCATCTTCAAAGAAGATTCCTTCTCCGTAATGTCTTTCGATAATGCTTCTTGGAGCCTTACCTTTTCTGAAGCCGTTAATGGAAAACTGCCCGCGATTCTTTTTGTAAACCCCGATCACAGCATTTTCAAATTCTTCTGCTGTAAAGTCCAATGTGAATTTTGCTTCATTATTCTCCTTTGAGATAAGTGTAGTTTTCATTATTGTATATCCTCCTAATTTGTAGATGACGTAATTTATTTCACGGTTACAGCAAGCCAATATCCCAAAATTACTACTGTTAACAGATGCCCTTGAGTGAAAAGCGCAGGTGACAATGTGACTTCCTATGTCATAATTGCTGCTGTTAACTGATGTCCTTCGGTTCTCCGACTCTTGCAATCAAAAACCGCAAACAAGTCATATTATTATATACTCATTTGCGATTAAAGTAAACACTTAAAGGCTTAATTTTCAGTAATTCTTGGCTAAATCTCAACCAAAACCCCACTATAATAACCTTCCACGCTGAAATTTGCTCAAATCCTCCGGTTTTAACAAGTATTTTGCCGAAATTTTCCTTCCAAGTTCCCTAAAATCCTTCTCATCTCCATGAAAAAGCTCCAGTTCTACTTCAGAAACAGGTGTTGTCCTGCCTTTCGCCCTAATTTCTCCCAAGTCATAGGACAAAATACTGACGGACTTTCCGGTATCTAATCGAAGTTCTCTGCGATTGAACCTCATCTCCATAATCGGAACCAACTTCTGTCCTTTCGTAACAGCTTTTAATTCGTCAAAAATCTCCCATCTGCTGAAAATATCTATTTCAGGGTTGCTAATAAGTTTCTCATCACTTACCTTTACATTGATTTCTTCCCTTTTGTGAAGCCCGTTTTCGCTTCCTCCCGACCACTTGAGCGTAGCAACATAAACTTTTCCCTCAAGCCTTATCCTCATTGCCATGAGATTTTCTGCCAAAGCCTCATCTTTCGTATCAAAATATATGGCATGCATCGGTATGAGATTATCACTTCCCTCATTTTTCAATTTCAGTATTTCTTCATCTTCAAAAATCTGTCGGGCAATCTCTGTATCATCGACTAAGTACTTTAATTCTATTTCCATTCTCTGACTCTTATCACTTTTACTTCCGCCATCGGTTTACATTTGTAGAAACAGCTGATTTTCTGTTTTTTATCTGTTCTTATTTCTTCTTATTTCGTTTCTTAAATTTAATCATCTGTTCCAGAAGCTGTTTGTTCATTTTTTTCTGGTTTTCCACAAGTTCCTTATAGTCTTCCATATCTACCATTTGAAATACCCAGATATATGACCTGAGTCCGGCATTTTCAATTTGGCTATGGATAGTTTTATTTATTCTTTCCATAGACTTTCCGGCTTTAATCAGATATACTCTTGCGATAAAGCCTCCACTCAGCCTCTTGATTTCAATTATGTGCTCTGCTCTGCTGTTATTCGTTATAGCTCTGCGAATAGTCTCTACAATTCGTCTGCTAAGCTCCCGATTCTCTGCATCCCGCACCAGCATCCAAAAGGAGCCGGCAGCCGCAATTCCCAATATGCCCGAAATTATTCCGGCAAAAGCGTCAACCGTACCAAAGTACATTATAAGTCCCGGGATGAAGCAGAACCATTTCAGTCTGCTAAAAAATCTCAATTCGTCTTCCATAATAAATGCCCCCATACAATAAATTTCTACGAAACAGAAGCAAAAATACCTTAAAGCTTATATTGGATTGCGTTGACAATACATGCTGCAATATTGCTTCCGCCCTTTCTTCCCCTTGCAACTATGCCGGGTATTCCTGACTCAATAAGCCTTTCTTTGCTTTCCACTACATTTACAAATCCCACGGGAACGCCTATTACTCCAACAGGATTCAGCTTACCTTCCTTGACCAGACTTACTATCGAAAGAAGTGCCGTAGGTGCGTTTCCAACTGCAAATATTACAGGGCCTTTCAGCTTGGACGCCTTCTCCATACTTATGTAGGAACGAGTTAAGCCCCTTTCCTTTGCTTCCTTTGCCACATCCTCATCTCCGATGAAGCAAAGAACCTTTCCACCGTAACTCTCAATTCTCTTTTTGTTAATTCCGGACTGTGCCATTTTCGTATCCGTCACAATGGTTGCACCCTTCTTAATCGCATCAGAAATTGCATCTACCACTCCATCGCTGAACCACATACTATCTGCATACTCAAAATCCGCCGATGTATGAATACATCTCTTTACTATATGTTCATATTTGGGGTCAATCTTCTTATCCCCCAGAATTTCCCCAATTATTTCAAAACTTCTTGCCTCAATCTCAGTCGGCTTTACATTTTCAATTTTCATATTTTCTCCTTAAATTATTTGATTATATCAAGTAACATATCCATATTCAAGGCTTTACGCATTCCATCAGCCAGAATATCATACTGTCTTTGTTTATATTCCTCTAAATTAAAAGCCTCAATTGCTGACGGATCAAGACCTTTTTCCTTTAACAGAGCTTTAACTAAAGTTGAAGCGATTCCTTCTCTGTCAAAAACACCGTGTATGTAAGTGCCGTATACATTGCCTCTATTTATTATATTGGCATCTTTTTCCTGGGAGCCCATGTGAATTTCATATCCTGTATATTCTTTTCCGGACAGTTCGCTGAAAATCCCGGTTACAGAAGAAAGCTTTCCGGTTACTTCTTTAGTTACCTTCTCATCTGCGAAGATTGTACTGTGTGGAAGCAGCCCCATGGCATCAAGCTCACCGCCATGCTCCACACCTCCGGGATCGGAAATTTTTTTACCGAGAATCTGGTATCCGCCACATACACCTATTATAGGCTTACCTCCGGAAGCATATTTTAAAACATTTGCTTCCATTCCGCACTGACGCATCCACAAAAGATCACCCATTGTATTTTTAGTACCCGGAATAATAACAAGATCGGGATCCCCCAGGTCTCCGGTTTTTTTAACATATCTTACTCCCACACCCTCCATATATTCCAAAACATTGAAATCTGTAAAGTTTGATATTCTTGGAAGTCTGATTACAGCAATATCTATAAGTGCTGCCCTATCTTTTTTAGTAAACTTTTCTGATAAACTGTCCTCGTCATCTATATCCACATTCATATATGGAACAACTCCTAAAACAGGAACTTTGATAATATCCTCCAGCATGGATAAGCCCGGTTTTAAGATTTCAAGATCACCTCTGAATTTATTGATAACAACTCCTTTTACCCTGGCTCTTTCATCTTCATCAAACAAAAGCATTGTGCCTGCCAGTGATGCAAAAACACCACCTCTGTCAATATCGCCCACAAGAATCGCAGGAGCATCTGCCATCTTTGCCATGCCCATGTTGACAAGGTCGTTATCCCTCAGATTTATCTCGGCAGGACTTCCCGCACCCTCCATTACAATAACATCATATTCCTCAGCTAAAGAGTTATAGGTTTTTCTTATTTCCTCTCTGAAAACAGGTTTATTCTCATAGAATTCCTGTGCCTTCATATTCCCATAGACTTTTCCATTCAGTATAACCTGTGATCCCTTGTCACTGGTAGGCTTCAGTAAAACCGGATTCATTCTGCAGTCGGGTTCAAGCCCGCATGCCTCTGCCTGCATTACCTGGGCTCTTCCCATCTCAAGACCGTCTTTGGTAATATAAGAATTAAGTGCCATATTCTGCGCCTTAAACGGGGCAACTTTATATCCTTCTTGTTTTAAAATTCTGCATATGCCTGCTGTAATAAGGCTCTTTCCTGCGTTGGAACAAGTGCCCAGCACCATCAAAGCTTTTGCCATCCTCTACCTCACTATATAAATAAAAATCAGCGTTCTTACACCTGTCGTTAAAATCAGGGATAAAATAGCCGTGACATACATCAATATATTAGTTTTCTTGATGTCGGAGCCTTCGATTTCCTTTAAAGGATCCCCGACTGTTTTTTTCTTATATACTTCCCCGAAATAGCTTGCATCTCCAAGAAGCTGAACTCTCAATGCACCGGCACATGCTGATTCCGGATTTCCTGCATTGGGGCTTACGTGATTCTTTCTGTCCCTAAAAAATATTCTAAAAGCATTTTTGCCGTCAAGTCCACATATAAATGCCGCCATGCACATTACAAATCCTGTGATTCTGGCCGGAATAAAATTCAGAATATCATCAAAAATTGCAGAAACCTTGCCGAAGTTAATGTATCTCTCGCTCTTATAACCCACCATTGAGTCCAGTGTATTTCCTGCTTTATAGAAGAATCCCATGGGAACACCACCTATAAGCAAGTAAAACATTGGGGCGATTATTCCATCTGAAGTATTTTCCGCCACTGTTTCACATACAGCCTTTATAATTTGCTTAAAGTCCAGATCCTGAGTATCTCTTCCCACTATATATGAAAGGTACTTTCTCGCACCCTGTATATCATTTCTCCCGATTTCATCTCCAACCTTCTTTGCAGCTTGTCCCAGGGATTTAGCCGCAAATATCTGCCAGCACCAAAATACCTCGAGCATATATTTCAGCCAAGGATTTATATAGTCTGCCCACAATAGAATATAATAGGGTAATATTGTTGCAATTCCAATGACTATTATAGTCAAAAAAATGCCGGCAGTAAATTCTCCTTTTTCGGTTTTCGGAAAGGCTTTTCTCAAATACTTCTCACATAGAGAAATAAGTTTTCCGATATATACTACGGGATGGGGCATCCATGACGGATCTCCCAACGCCAGATCAATTAAAAATCCAAGTAAAACGACATAAACCGCCTCCATCTCTATCTCCCGTACATCTTACATGCGTCAATAAATGATTTTGCAAATCCGGGATTTCCCCAAAGATGAAGATGCGGATACCCCGCATACATGGATTTTGTCGCCTTGCCTGTAGGCCATGTTCTGCCCCTTCCGTTGGATGCCGTAAAGCCGGTTCCATAACTGTCCGTATCACTGTAATGAAATTCGTGACACCGTATGCTTTCACCCTTCCTGCAAAGGACATTATCCACATTTGCCTCCAAATCTTTATAGCCAAATCTTACAAGACTTTTAGTTACATGGCTGTTTCCTTCAATTGCCCCTACAGTTTTATATTTCTTACCGGAAATCTCAATGGACTCTCCCAAATACATAAAGCCGCCACACTCTGCATATATGGGCATTTCATCTTCCGAAGCCTGTTTTATTTCCTTCAGCATAGATTTATTTTGAGAGATTTTTTCGATATGCAGCTCGGGATAACCTCCTCCCAGGATTAAACCACTGATGTCACACGGCAGATGCTCATCCTCCACAGGAGAAAAAGGAATCAGCCGAGCACCCAGATCCTCGAACATTTCCAAAACATCTTCATAATAAAAGCAGAAAGCTTTATCCCTCGCAATTCCAATCTTTACTGAGCTTTCATCTCTCCTCGGCAAAATTGTTAAATCCTTGTATTCAAGAGTTGCAGCACCTTTACCAAGTTTCATGATTCCATCTAAATCCAAACTTTTTTCAGCGGCTTTTCCAAGCATATCCATCTTCTTCTTTATATCGGAAATTTCCTCTGCAGTAACAAGTCCAAGATGTCTTGAGCCGATGGACGCTTCCGGTACTCTAGGTAAATGACCATAGGTTTTGATGCCGTTTTCCTCCAAAAGATTTTTGTATATGGCATACATCCCCTCTGAACAGTTGTTAAGGATAACTCCTGCAATTCTATTTTCCATAAAACCCAAGTAGCCCTTTATCTCAGCCACCAAAGATAAACTCTTCCCCTTTATATTAACAACCAGTATAGTCGGAGTTTTCGTTAATTTTGCAATATGATTTGCAGAAAAGCTGTCGTCTTTAAACCCTTTGCCGTCATAAAGTCCCATTACACCTTCAATAACAGCAAGCTCAGAGCCTTTGCTGTCCCTTGAAAGAAGATATTTCACCGTTTCTTCCCCGCACAAAAAAATATCCAGGTTTCTAGATTTCGTTCCCAGCACCTTGCTGTGAAACATAGAATCTATATAGTCAGGACCACATTTAAAAGAGTTTATTCTATGGCCTTTATTTTTCAGTGCAGAAAGCAGGGCACAGGTTACTGTAGTTTTTCCACAGTTAGAGCCTGTTCCTCCTATTAAAATTCTGGGGATTTTTCTTTCCAATCCATACCTCCCTCTATGCTTCTTTAGGTACACCTTTTATTAAATACACGGGATTTTCTGCCCTCATAAGATGGTATCGTCCCAGTTTATGGGCATCGGAAACACTTACGAGTCTTGATGATATTTCCATACCCATACCTTTAAATAGGGCAAATGCTTCTGTAATAGTTTCCATTGTAACAGCAGTAACCAAAATTTCCGCCTTCGGATTTTTCCTTAAAACAAGGGTTACTATTTCTCTCAAATTTCCCGACGAACCCCCTACAAACACCTTGTCCGCCGGAGGAAAATCTTTCATTTCATCACTTGGGGCTTCACCAAAAACAAGTTTGATATTTTTTATTCCCAGCCTTTTCATATTGTTCCCGGCAATCTCAAACGCCTCCCTGTCTTTTTCTATTGCATAGACAAAATTCTCCCTTGCACGAAGCGCAAGAGTACATGTCATTGCACCTGTTCCCGCACCGATATCATAAACTGTTTCTCCGGGCATAATTCCAAGCTCAAAGGCACTTAATTCTCTGACTGCTTCTTTAGTCATAGGAGCCTTTCCTCTGACAAAATCGCCATCTCTCAGAGGTATCAAGGGATCTCGTGCATTCTTATTTTCTATGATAATAACAGCAAGGGAACTGAATCTGCGATTTAAAAGATTGGTGGCTGTATCTCTTGTTATCCTCTCATCCCGCATAGAAAGCCTTTCTCCGATGGAAACCTTCACATCTCCAAGTCCGAAGGCTACAAGCTCTCTCAGAATATCATCAACCTTATTGTCACCTCCGGTCAGAGAGAAAACCTTTTTATTGTAACATACATGGGGAACAATAGAGCCCCCCCTGCCGTGTAGACTGACCAGCTTCATATCAGCATAGCTCATTCCCATCCTTGCAACAAAGTACTGCATACTGCTTATTCCGCATAAAAACCTGAGATTAACCTCCTTCGGTACCTGCCTTGAAATAGTCTGGGCAATACTGTAAAATCCCGTATCTCCGCTTGCAAGGACAATTACATTTTTTCTCTCATTTTTGTGTGCTTCTATGTATTTTATCGTATCGCTTATACCAAGCTTCAAATGGCCTTTGATTATTCCGTCAAAATGAACTGATGAAATTACAACATCTGCGGCCTTTAGAGTCTCCCTAAGTTGTTCCGTCATTAAATATCGGGCTCCGGGCCCTGCACCTGCAACTATTACATTCATAGGTTTCCTAACCTTTCTTTTACTTCTTCAATGGATAAACCGCTTTCCTGAGCCGGTCTTCCTATTACGAGAACCCTGTAACCCTCTTTGGCCAAGGCTGTTTTTTCTGCAAATCCGCCTGCCCTGCCTGTGCTTTTAGTAACTAATATATCAAGTCCAAACTGCTCCATCGTGGCAATATTCATCTCCCTTGTAAAAGGACCCTGCATACCTATTATATACTTTGACTGCACACCGGCTTCCTCACAGTTGTCAAGGGACATGTGACTTGGCAGCACCCTTGCGACTGCCCTCTGAGAAAAATCTCTAATCTTAGAATACTTCTTCAGCTCCTTTGCACCTGTCGTAAGGAGAAACTTCCCCTCCATTTTATCTAAAGCCCTTGCAGCCTCTTCAATATTTTCCACAAGCGTAACTCCTTTGGGAACAGGCTCCTCCGCCCTTAAAAGTCTGATATATTCCACCTCTGTTTCATCACATGCGGCTTTAATATTTGCAGTTACAATGTCTGCATAGGGATGTGTCGAATCTATCACGAGGCTGTATTTTTTTTCTGAAAAGACCTTAGCCATGTCCTTTTCGGTCAAACGCCCTTGAATCACATTTACATTTTCTAAATCCGTAAAGGTTGTCTCTCCGTAATCTGTTGCTACATAAAAATCAGCTTTATCCAAATTCCCGGATTTCTTCAAAAACAATGCAAGCTCATATCCTTCAGAAGTACCTGAAAAAATAGCAATTCTATTATAAACGGTAGCCACGAGGGGTCACCATCCTTCCGTTCAGCAAACGGGTCTGCGAGTTACCGATAAATACAGTAGTAAACATATCAATATCGGGATTATCAACTAAATCTTTAAGGGTACAGATAATTCCCTTTTCTCCCTCACGACCTATGTTTTTCACATACCCGCAAACTGTATCCCAACCTCTGTATTCTGCAATGTATTCTGCAGCTTTATCTATGTAGTCGTGCCTTTTCCTGCTCTTCGGATTATACAGACAGATTACAAAATCAGCTTCTCCTGACAGTTTTAATCTCTTTTCAATCTTTTCCCATGGAGTAAGTAAATCACTTAAAGATATTACTGCAAAATCGTGTATAAGGGGTGCACCTAAAACCGCTGCTCCGCTACATGCCGCCGTAATGCCCGCAACTGTTTTGATTTCAACATCGGGATGTTCTTCTGCAACTTCGCACATAACACCTGCCATACCGTAAACACCTGCATCACCACTGCAAACAAAAGCAACTGTCTTCCCCCGCAAAGCATAATCCAGTGCAATCTTGCATCTATCCACCTCTTTTTTCATTGATGTAGACTGAACAATCTTCCCTTCGCACAGTTCTTTTACCAATTCAACATACAGCGTATATCCCACCACAACATCGCTTTCTTCAATGGCAATTCTCGCCTCCGGCGTCATAAACTCTTCATTACCGGGACCTATGCCCACAACATATATTTTCATCAAAATTTACCTTTCCAATCTTTAATTCCCATGGCAATAGTCATGCCGTCTTTGGATTTTTTCCCTAAAATAAACTTTTTCGCCCCTATACCCGCAGCACTTCTCTCACATACATTATCAGCACCCGTAGTTTTCTCAACGAAATCCGAGTGGTGAAACTCTCCGGGAATCTCCATCAGCTCCCGAGCAGAAAAAAATTTACAGCCAATCCCGTATTTTTCACTAAAATGCTTTATGCAAGCCTCATCTTTTTTCAGATCAATTGAGGCCATCCGGGCAACTGCCTTAACAGAAATATTATGCTCCTTCAAATTTTCCAGTATAAAAGCTTCAAAAGCTTCAGAGCAGGTATTCCTCCTGCAGCCAACTCCTAACACGACATTGACGGGAACCAGATTCAATGTGCGTGCAAAGGGTTTTTTTTCATCGTCATGACTTATGCAGATTCCCTTGTCAAGACCCTGTTTCTTAACATCAAATCCTGCATAGTTACATGAATCCGACTTTGAAATTTCCTTATTTCCGGTATATTCTCCCTCTGTTCTCCCTTCTTCCACCATATATATGCCATCAGGCATAGCTCCTGTAACAGAAAAATCAGATTTAAGTCCAACTTTTTCACCCTGCAAAAGAGCTCCGGAAATAGTCTTGATTTCATCTGTATTTGCAACCCTGCAGTTGTTTTTCACAGCCCAGACATCACATGCCCAAACCCCTGACAGGTCAGTTGCCGTAGTTATTACCGGCTCTGCCTCCAAACAGTCTGCCAGATATGATGCCAGCTCATTGCCACCACCTATATGACCTGAAAGAACTGAAATCACATACTTTCCCATTTCATCTACGCAGATAACCGCAGGGTCCGTATCCTTTTTCACTATATGTGCAGAGATCAGTCTAACTGCAATTCCAAGGGCTCCCACAAAAATAATTTTATCGACCTTATTGAAATTCTCATTCACAAACTCTCTGGCTGTGCTTTTTTCTCTATTATAGAAAATACAGGACTCATTTGGAAAAAAATCTGAAATCCTATGTGACAGTACTTCTCCTCGCCCGGTAAAAGCTAAAAGTCCAATCATTACTTACTTGCCTCACGGAAAAGATGGGTAAATTCAGGGTCATAAAGTTTTGACCTGTCATAACGATCTCCTAAAAAACCTCCGACCATTATCAGAGCCATTTTGTTAATTCCATTGTCGGCAGCAGCTTTTGCAATATTGTTAACAGTGGTTCTTATAACCTTTTGGTCAGGCCAGGTTGCTCTGTAAACTATTGCCGCCGGGGAATCGGGAGCATATCCTCCTGCCATAAGTTTTTCCTGAAGTTCCTCAAGCATGGTAGAAGTCAGAAATACCACCATGGTTGCCCCGTGGGCTGCAAGCTTCGATATTTCTTCTTCTGCAGGAACCGGTGTACGACCTGCCATTCTGGTCAAAATAACGGTCTGGCTAACATCCGGAAGAGTATATTCTGCTTTTAATGCTGAAGCCGCACCGATGAAAGAGCTTACCCCCGGAACATATTCATATTCCATCTTCTTTTCATCAAGAATATCCATCTGTTCTCTGATTGCACCATATATACACGGATCTCCTGTATGAAGACGGACAACCGTCTTATCAAAGTTTTTTTCCATAACATCAATTACTTCTTCTAAAGTCATGTGGGCACTGTTAAATATGTCACATTCCTCCTTTGCGTAATCCAAAAGTTGGGGATTAACAAGGGAGCCCGCATAAATAATAACATCCGCTTTTTTCAAAAGTTCTGCACCTCTTACAGTAATGAGGTCTGCTGCTCCGGGACCGGCCCCGATAAAGTAAATCATATTTTTCCTCTCTTTCATATCAATATTAAGTCAATATTAAATCATCCTTTTATTTCAGCCCTACAGATATATCTCCGGTTGCTGTATCTATATATGATAGTTATTACATCAGATAAATGAAGTATCAAGAGCTTATCGACAAACCCCGTCGTACATACTATATTTATTTCATGCCTTGATCCTTACGAATTTTTTCTATCAACTCATCTGCCCCCTCTGATTTTATCAGATTATTCCTGTCGGTGGTAAACATGACAACTTCAATTTTAACTTCGTCCTTTAGCCTGAAGTTAAGAAACCAAAGTGCTCTGTCGCAGATTCTCTTCTTCAGCTCAGGAAACCACGGCATATCCTTTACAAGCTCAAATGCCTTATCTGTATTTACACATTTTAGCATTTTTTCAAGCAGCGGTACAGGTGCTCCTAAAATAGCACTGTGGGTTACGAAAACCTCCATTCTCACATCTGCATAAAGGGAATGAGTATTCATAACGCCTGCAGCGATTTTTACAAGTTTTCCGGTATGCCCCACCAAGAGAACTTCTTTGAATCCCTTGTATTTAATATAATCTAAAGCTTCGCCCACAAAGTTTGAAATTTCCGCCGCCTTATCTATATCCAGCCCCAAATATGTCTTACAGAAGTCCATTCCATAATTGCCCGGAGCAATTAAAATCCTTTCCGGATTTTCTGCATATCTTTTGTCTATATCAACTTTAATAGTATCAAGCAGTGCTTTTTCGCTCATAGGTTCCACTATTCCCGTAGTTCCCAGAATAGAAATTCCTCCTATAATTCCAAGTTTAGGATTAAAAGTCTTTCTTCCGACTTCTTCTCCTCCCGGTACTGAAACTTCAACTCTAAGCCCCCTGTGATACCCATGTCGTCTGCAAACTCTCAAAAGATTTTCCCTGATCATTTTCCTTGGAACCGGATTTATTGCAGCCTCTCCTACTTTACACTGAAGACCATCCTGAGTCACCCTGCCGACTCCAATACCACCATCTATTATAATATCTTCGGTTTCTGTTTTAGTAACCTTAACGGTAATTGGAAGTCCATGTGTTGCATCTGCGTCATCGCCACCGTCTTTAATTATGGCACAGACCGCCTCATCATTTGACCACTGTGCATTTTCCACATCAAAAATCGCCTCCTGACCCTTTGGCAATTTAATTTCAACCTGAAGAACCTTTTTGCCTGTGAGCAGCATTTCAAGAGACGCTGTAGCAGCTGCAGTGGCACAGCTTCCGGTGGTGTATCCACATCTCAACTTTTTTCCGTTTACCAACCTGTATTTCTCATTTTTCATGTATAGCTCCGTTTTTCATGAAACGATTTCCCTGTTTCATTATATTCCACCTGTGATACCATGTCAAAGAATTTAGAAAAACATAAAACCCTGAAAATTATCGGACAAAGACTGATATTATCAGGTACCATTTCTATGTTTTTTCCAAATATTATTTTGAAAAAAAGAAACTGAGATAAACCTTAATTCAAAAGGTCTGCCCCAGTTCTCTATTGACTTTATTTTTCATATACGCTTTATGATTCTTTGCTTCACCCCAACATCCGACATATAGTCCTTCATTTTCTATTGGTACTTAACAGCCGAATCTGCTTCTAACCTTTTCCTCACCCAGAATCTGTTGGATTTCCCAAATATCCGGAGACTGACTTCTGCCCATAAGCGCAATCCTTATAACTGTACTTACATGACCCACATGACCTTTGTACTTCTCCGGATGTTTTTTATAATCCTTCGGTTTTGCGGCATATCCCATGGAAACTGCAATTTCTCTAATTTTATCAAACCAACGGCTTTGGTCATCTCCGTGGTCATAACTTTCCATGTATGAAGTCAATATCTTCTCTGCATCTTCCCTCGAAACTTCGGTCGGATTTTCTTCTTCTATCTTAAAATGTCCGTCAAAGAAATAGCTTATAAAATCCATAATCTGTCTTCCGTAAATCAGGTCTTTACGAGGTTTCTTATCATTTCTGCCCAGGTCTAAAATTTTCAGCATATATGCTCTGTCCTCAAACATATCGGAAAACTCCGGTGCGAATTCACAGGACCAAGACTTTAAAAAGTCGTACAAATCCTCTGCAGAAATTTTGAGAAGGACTTCTTTGCTGATGTCATTAAGTTTATTAAGGTCGAATAATGCCCCCGAACTACTCATTTTTTCCGTGGTAAACGGAAACTCATCTATGGAACTTTCCGGATTTTCCATTCTCCACTCTTCAAAATTCGAGTTTAAGATTGTCAAAAGATATTCCCTCACCGCTGCCGGATGATACCCCTGATTTCTATAATATGTGAGAGCCAGCTCAGGATCTTCACGCTTAGAAAGTTTTCTCTTGTTCCCATTTTCATCCAGTTTCATAAGCTGTGCCGTATGGCAATAAATCGGAATTTTCCAGTCCAATTTCTCAAACAGTTCTATATGAGTGGGAAGTGATGACAGCCACTCTGCGCCTCGTACAACATGTGTGGTTCTCATTAAATGATCATCAATTACATGGGCAAAATGGTAGGTCGGAATTCCTGTTGCCTTTAAAATAACGATGTCCATGAAATTTTCCGGCATAGTCAGGGTTCCACGAATTGCATCCTCTACACTTACCTTTCTTACCTCGATCTTCTCCTCATCTCCGTCAATTGTCTTAATTGCATCTTTTCCTTCAGATTTAAGGCGAAGTACATAAGGTCTGCCTTCTTTCAGAGCCTTTTCAACATCTTTCAAATGCCAATCCCTGCACCTTGCAAACTCACCATATATGCCCGGAGTCTTTTTATCTGCCTCCTGGGACACCCTGATTTCTGAAATTTCTTCCTCAGTTAAAAAACATGGATAGGCCTTGCCCTCTTCCACCAGTTTCTTTGCAAAGCATTGATAAATTTCGCCCCTACGGCTCTGGGTATAATCTCCGTAATCACCCATGTCCCCGGATTTGCCTGCACCTTCATCGAATTTGATTCCAAAGAATTTCAAGGAGTCTATGATCGTCTCCACAGCACCTTCAACATATCTCTTATCATCAGTATCTTCTATTCTAAGGTAAAACACTCCATTGGACTGATGCGCCATTCTTTCGTCTACAAAGGCTCCGTAAAGATTTCCCAAATGCATAAAACCTGTCGGACTCGGACCGAGTCTGGTAACTTTCGCTTCTTTTGGAAGATCTCTTTCCGGATACATCTTTTCATATTCTTCCGGCGATTTATTTATATGCGGAAACAATAACTGTGCAAGCTTTTTATAATCCATATATTTTCTCCTCGTTTACTTGGTTCATATATTAAGGTCTACATATAGAAATACACCTATGGTCGAACCTCTCCACCTGATAATCTGTCATCATAGACAGCTCTGCTGCCACCTATAAATTTAGGTCTTGTTCTGACGCAAACCACATTTGCCTCACCGATTTTCTTAATCTTTGTCCTTACCGGAACTGCAACAGCTCTCAGGTGCATACCTATTATGGTATCACCGATATCCATACCTGCCGCAGCCTTTATGTGTTCAACTGCAACCGGATTTTTTGCATTCTCATAATGAGTCACAGAAAAAGACCCTCCTGCATGCAGCTGTGGAACTACATTACAAATCTCAGTTCCTTTAGGTAAAGCTTCTTTCTCCACAATTATGGCTCTGTTCAGATGTTCGCAGCATTGAGCGGCCAGATAAATTCCTCTTTCATCTAAAAGGGGCTTTATTCCTTCGTATATAGCCTTTGCAACATTGATATCCGAACCTCTGCCTATATGCTGTCCCTTTACCTCACTTGAGGAGCAACCAACCACAAAGATTTCTCCCTTTTCGATTCTCGCTGTTTTAAGCAGTTCTTCACATGCCTCTTTTGCCCGAACTTTAATTTCTTCATAAGTCATTTGATTACTCCTTCCTTCCCTTTATCTTATCCGCAAAACTTTTTATACATCCCAGCTGTTCAGATACGCTTCCTGCTCCTCCGTAAGTTTATCGATTTCAATACCCCATGCTTCAAGCTTAAGCCTTGCAACATCATCGTCAATTTCTTTACTGACATCTATTACTTCTCGATTAAGGTTCATGTGGTTTTCTTTCACATAAAGAGCTGACATCGCCTGAACCGCAAAACTCATATCCATAATTTCCGCAGGATGCCCGTCTGCTGCCGCAATATTCACAAGTCTTCCCTCTGCAATAACATTGATCCAGTTATCGTTAGGAAGCCTGTAACCCATAATATTATTTCTTGTTTCCTTCTTCTCCAAAGCGACTTTTTCTAATTCGTCCATGTCTATTTCGCAGTTAAAATGTCCGGCATTGGTCAAAATAGCCCTGTCCTTCATTGTCATCATCTGAGGAACAGTAATGGTCTTACAGCATCCTGTTGCACTTACGAAAATATCTCCCAAAGGTGCGGCTTTATCCATAGTCATTATGTCAAAACCATCCATTTTAGCTTCTATTGCCCTGACCGGATTGATTTCTGTCACTATTACTTTAGCCCCCAGAGATGCCGCTCTCATTGCAATTCCCCGTGAGCACCAGCCATACCCCACTACCACAACGGTTTTAGATGCGACAATCAAATTAGTATTCCTCATTATGCTGTCCCACACTGACTGTCCCGTTCCATACCTATTGTCGAAAAGGTGCTTACAATCAGCATCGTTAACTGCAACCATCGGAAACTTGAGGATTCCTTCCCTTTCCATGGCTTTGAGCCTAATTACACCGGTTGTGGTTTCCTCACAGCCTCCCCGGACTTCTTCCGCAAGATCAGGTCTTTTGGTATGGAGCAAACCCACAAGATCCCCTCCGTCATCTATAATTATGTTCGGCTTGCAGGACAGACACATTTCGATATGTCTGTCATACTCTTTCTGAGTTGCTCCATGGTATGCAAATACAGACAGACCGCTGTCTGCAAGGGCTGCTGCAACATCATCCTGAGTTGATAAAACATTACTTCCCGTTACATACATCTCTGCTCCTCCTGCAGCAAGGACGAGGCAAAGATAAGCGGTCTTTGCTTCCAGATGAACAGAAAGGGAAATCTTAATTCCCTCAAAAGGTCTTTCCTCTGCAAATTTCTTTTCTAAGCCTGCAAGCAGAGGCATGTTATGCTTAACCCACTGTATTTTCTTATGACCTGACGGTGCCAGCTCTATATCTCTAATTTCGTATTTTGACATTTTTTCCTCTTCGTTCAAAGTAATAATATATATTGAAATCATTTTATCATGTATAAACAGTATTTCTACAATTGACAAAATAATACGTTATTTGCTCTCCTGAAACAAGTTATTCAACAGTCACAGATTTTGCCAGGTTTCTGGGTTTATCAATATCTTCACCCTTGATCTTAGCCACATAATAGGCAAACAACTGAAGGGGTATAACAGAAAGTATAGGCGTAACTTCATCATCGCACTCCGGAATATATACCGTTTCGGTACTCTCTGCCTCTATCTTAGTATTCCCTTCCTTTGCAACGGAAATAACATGAGCCATTCTCGCCTTTACCTCAACGATATTTGAATACATCTTATCGAACAAGAAATTTTGTGTAGCCAAGGCAATCACAATGGTCTCCGGTTCCATCAGTGCAATAGTTCCATGCTTTAGTTCTCCTGCCGCAATTGCAAAGGAGTTGATGTATGAAATTTCTTTCAGTTTAAGGGAACCTTCAAGTGCCACAGCTGAATCTAATCCGCGCCCTATGAAAAACACCTGGGTTCGGTTATACAAGCGTTCTGCCAGCTCCCGTATTTCATTGCTTTTCTTTAAAATTTTATCTATCTTCGCCGGCATAGCCATAAGTTCCTGAATTATATTGTCGTAATATTCTTTTGAAATTGTTCCCGTTAAATCAGCCAGATAAAGCCCTATTAAGTACATACAAACCAGCTGAGTCGTATAGGCTTTGGTGGACGCCACGGCAATCTCCGGTCCTGCCCAGGTGTAGAACACATCATCCGACTCTCTGGCAACAGAGCTTCCCACAACATTACAGATTGAAAGCACTCGAGCACCGTGGCTCTTCGCCTCCCTTAAAGCCGCCAGCGTATCCAGTGTCTCTCCCGATTGACTTATCGCTATAAATAAAGTTTTTTCATCCATAACCGGGTTTCTATATCTGAACTCAGATGCCACATCAATTTCAACCGGAATTCTTGCCATCTTCTCAATCACATACTTTCCTACCATTCCTGCGTGATACGCAGTGCCACAGGCTACGATATATACTTTTGAAAAATTCTTTACATCCTCTGCAGTAAGTGAAATTCCGTCCAGCTTAATTCTTCCCTCTTCATCTATTCTTCTAAGCAGTGTTTCTTCTACTGCCTTCGGTTGTTCGTAGATTTCCTTCAGCATAAAGTGTTCATAGCCGCCTTTTTCAGCGTCTTCTATGCTCCAGTTCACCTTCATCAGCTCCCGTTTTACCGGCTTTCTTGAAGAATCATAAATCTTTATTTCATCAGGTGTACAAACCACCATCTCATCGTTTTCTATTAAATAAATATCATTTACATACTTTAGCAGTGCAGGTATATCTGATGCAATAAATTTGCAGTCTTTTCCCACGCCTGCAATTAGGGGGGCATCCTTTCTGTATGCAACGATTTTGTCCTTTTCATTTGAAGAAACCACGCCGATGGCATAGGCTCCCGTCATTTCTTTTACAGCCTCATAGACAGCATCTTCAAGATTTCCACCGTTTTTATCATGTAAAATTCCTATGAGCTTGGCGATTACCTCAGTATCCGTTTCAGTCTGAAACTCAATACCATTTTCTTCAGAAAGCTTATTTCTAAGCTCAACATAGTTTTCCACAATTCCGTTGTGGACCACTGCGATTTCACCATCACTGCTTATATGGGGGTGTGCGTTCAAATCAGAAGGAGCACCGTGTGTTGCCCATCTGGTATGACCGATTCCCGTAGTTCCGGTTAATTTTTCACCCTTTATTAAACCCTCAAGGTCTGCAATTTTCCCTTGCTTTTTCCTCACAACAATAGTATTACTGCTCTGCAGCGCAATACCGGCAGAATCATATCCTCTGTACTCCAATTTTTTGAGTCCTTCAATTATGATGCCTTTAGCTTGTGCATTTCCTGTATATCCAACGATACCACACATATATGATACCTCCTATTTTCCGTATTTTTTTCTGATCAATTCAGCCAAATCATTTGCAAGTTCTGAAATATGCTCTTTATCCTTTCCTTCAATCATAACACGAACCAGAGATTCTGTCCCCGAAGGTCTTATAAGGACTCTGCCCTCTCCTCCCAGTTCATCCTCAATTAAAGAAATTGATGCAATTATTTCTTCATCACTTTTGTATGCAATCTTTCCTTCCTTGCTAACCCTTGCATTGACAAGCACCTGTGGATAAAGTACAACTTCATCGGAAAGTTCTGAGGCAGTTTTCCCTGAATGTACCATAGCCTTGATAAACTGAAGCGATGAAAGGGTTCCGTCTCCTGTGGTGGAATAGTTTCTGAATATAATATGTCCCGACTGCTCTCCGCCTATGACACAGCCTGTCTGAAGCATGGATTCAAGGACATACCTGTCTCCGACATTGGTAATCTCAACACTTGCACCCATATCCTCCACAAATCTGTGAAAGCCCATATTACTCATAACCGTTGCCGTAACCAGATCGCCTGCCAGCTGACCCATATCTTTAAGCATCTTTGCACAGATACATATGGTCTTATCTCCATCTACAATTCTCCCCTTTTCATCAACTACGATAAGTCTGTCTGCATCTCCATCATAGGCAAGCCCTATATCAGCCTTTTCCTTTACAACGGTTTTCTGCAGAAGCTCCGGATTAGTTGAGCCGATTTTATCGTTAATATTGACGCCGTTAGGCGAATCCCCAACGGTAATAACCCTTGCACCGAGCCTCTCATATACCTTAGGAGCAACCTTATATGAAGCTCCGTTTGCACAATCTAAAACCACGGTTTTTCCTTCAAGTATATAATCCACCGTTGAGAGAAGGTACTCTATGTATAGCAGCTCTGCTTCTCTGGATAAGTCAATTTCCTTCCCCAGGTTTGCTCCTTCCGGTTTTTCCTGTGGAAAACTTTTTTCACCCAGGGCATAGCTCTCTATTTCTTCCTCTATTTCATCACTTAACTTATATCCGTCTCCGTTAAAAAACTTAATTCCGTTATCTCTGTACGGATTGTGTGAGGCTGAGATTACCACCCCCGCCTGTGCATCATAAACCCTGACCAATCTTGCAATTGCAGGTGTAGGTGTCACACCTATTTTAATTACATTTCCACCCATTGACAAAATTCCGGCAGTCAAAGCATTTTCCAGCATGTCTCCCGACAATCTTGTATCTTTTCCGATTACGATAGCCGGCTGCTTATGCAAATGCCCTAAAACCGTTGCACCTGCTCTGCCGAGATTATATGCAAGCTCCGGCGTCAAATCCACATTTGCAATGCCCCGAACTCCATCTGTTCCAAACAATACACCCATCGTACTCCTCCATAATAACTTTTATATAAAATAGCAGTCTACCATTTTTCTTTACTCTAATTAATCGTGCAAAATGCCCGAAATCCTTGCAGCGGTATGTCAGTTTTTCTTTATTTTCCTCACTTTCACCGTCATAGCAAGTTTTTCGGTACTGTCGGAAAGCTCCACTCCATAAAGAACAGGCTTTATAACAATATATGTATCTGAATACACTTTGGAAATATCTATTATTTCCGCTTTCACGGATTCTATTCTAGCCAAAGCAGACTCAGTGCCCCTGATTGTAATACTCTTCGGCAGTTTATATTCTCTTCTGTAGCGTTCTTGAGATGCTCCTTTAATTTTAACCTCCAGTCTTACTGTCTTTGTTTTGTATAAAACAGACTGGACATTAACCGTATTCGACTCAAGAGTTATTCCCTTTACTTCTTTTCCGTATTTGTCCACCGGAACAACCTTTGACTCTATATTTTTCTGATATTTTTCAACCTTAGAAAGGGCAATCTCTGTTTTAAGGGTTTTTACCTTTGCAACTTTAGATTTCCCTCCTGTAATCTGTATTTTTTTTGGAAAAATCCCTTTAGTACTCGGCTCATATCCGCTTTTAAGTTTTCCTGTATACTTAACATCTATGCCTCTGTTTTCACTGACTTTCTTTTCAACACTTATATTAACTTTGCCCGGGTTTTGCTCCTCAAGGGAAATCTTATGGGGAACTTTCACATCCAAAGAAATCTGATTTTCTCCTTCAGTTGAGTTTGAGACATCTGCATTCACTTTTATGTCAGAAGCCTTCAATTCATAAATCGTCTTACGCTTACCGGAAACTTTAACCATTACGGTTTTTTTACCCAAAGCTTTAACAGAAAGTCCGTGATTTTCCAAAATCTGTTCATTCTGAAGAGTTATCGGCACTGACCTGTAAACCTTCGTGGTTTCCGGGTCAAGTTCCCCAATTACATAAAGCCAAAGTATTACGGCAAGAATCAGGGATATAACTAAATTTGCTTTTTTACTTTGCAGCATTCTTGCCCCTCCCTAATTTCTTTCCTAAAAATACAAATTTAGAGGAAGACTCATCCTCATCTATGAACAAATCCAATAGAATTTTCTCTACATTTTTCTTTTCCAGGAATCGTATAATCTGTCCGTCCTTTGCAACAGATATAATACCCGTTTCCTCGCTGACTATAAGCGTTACGGCATCGGAATTCTCTGTAATTCCGATTCCTGCTCTGTGTCTGGTTCCAAGACTTTTGTTAATACTTATCTTATCCGTCAACGGCAACACGCATCCCGCTGCGTATACCTTATCCTGCCTGATGATAACTGCCCCGTCATGCAGTGGTGCTCCTTCATAAAAAAGGTTTCCCAAGAGTTCAGCAGAAATATCCGCATTGATCAGGGTTCCCGTTTCTGCAACATCTTCTAAGGTCACATCACGCTCAAATACGATCAAAGCTCCTGTTCTGCTGTCAGAAAAACTTGCCGTAATATTTGCGATTTCATTGCTTATATATTTTGCCTTATCCTTATCAATCTTGACAAACTTACTCATTCCGATCTTACTTCGTCCCATATATTCAAGTCCCCGCCTCAATTCCGGCTGGAAGATCACCACCAAAGCAAAGAGACCTACGGTAAATACAGCTTTTAGAATCCAATGAACTACATATAAGTTCATATAATCCGCAACAAAATACGCAGCAATAACGAACAGTAAGCCCTTAAGTAATTGCTGTGCTCTGGTATCCTTAATAAATTCAAGAATCTTGTATAAAATAAATGTGGTTATTAAAATATCTAATATATCATTGATTCCAATGGTAGAAATTGTATTTGAAAAAAAATTCTGCATAAAATCACCTCTGCATTCCGCCCATATAATTCTACTAAAAAAATCTCAAAATTACAAGGAGTTAGGTTTATTGATATGCAAACACGGTGAAATTTATTATGTACAAACTTTATTTTACCATTCGATATTTGACGGACTCCTTACTATTTAGTTTTACTGTCATATATATTTTTTGCGTACACAAAAACATTTGCCTTTTTCATTGTTTTCTGAAAATAATATGGTATAATATACAAAAGCAGTAGTTCATTTTTATGAACTAGAAAGGAAGGCCATATATGAAAGTAAACATTATATCAAAGAATTTTAAAACCTATCAAAAATTAGAAGACAAAATTAAATCGAAATTCGAAAAGTTGAGTAAATATTTCTCGGATGAGATAGTTGCAAATGTGGTCCTTTCCCACCAGCGTGACAAGGATAAATTGGAGGCAACAATCAATGCAAAGGGAGCGATTTTCAGGGCGGAATCCGTTGCCGAAGATATTTATGAAAGCCTTGATAATGTAATAGCAAAGCTTTCACGCCAGATGTCAAAGTTTAAAGGAAAACTGCAGAAGCGCTATAATGACAATAAAGCACTGAAGTTTGAGTTTCTGCCGGATCTTGATGAAGAGGTTACAGAGCCGTCTTTAGTTAAGACCAAGCAGCTTGAACTTCGCCCTATGAATGTAGAGGAAGCCATACTGGAGATGGAGATGCTTCAGCACGATTTCTTCCTTTTCTTAAATATGGAAAGCGACAGCGTTTGTCTGATATACAAGCGTAAAGACAACGATTACGGAATGTTGGAGACTAAATACTGATGATTGCATTTAAGGGAGTATCACCGAAAAAGAAGAAGGTTGCCGGATAATTATTGAAGATGCCGAAAATCGAACATGATGAGCATATCTTAAGATACAACCTCCGTAGTTGTAAGTGTCATGTATGAATTTACTCTATAAAATAAAAAAACAAAATCCGCATATATTGAGAATCATGATATGCGGATTTTGTTTTTTCGTGTATTCATCTTCCCGGTATATAAAATGCAGCGGTCAGTATCCCGCTGTCCTTTCAACAGGGGAGAACATCGAAGTATATCAGGTATTGAAATCCACAGGAATAAATCGTTCTAATACTCCAATTTATCCATGCTCATCTCAACATCGTTAGCAAATTCACGCCCTGCAAACGCCAGAAAAATAATACTTTCAGGCTCTGTCAGATTTAATGCCCCGGCACACTCCATGGCTGTACTTCCCGTTGTATAAATATCATCTATCAAAAGTATTCGTTTTCCGCAAAGCTCATCCTTGTATTTGTTAAAAACCTTTTTATCTAAGGAAATTGCTCCTCGAATATTCTGTTTTCGCTCCTCAGGAGAAAGCCCCCGCATAGGAGACGTTTCCCTGTTTCTTACAAGCAAATTTTCTATCATGGGTTTTCCGGTTTCTTTCCCTAAATACTTTCCGATAAGAGCGGATTGATTAAACCCTCGAGCAGATTTCTTCTTCCGGCTTAGCGGAACCGGCACAATAAAATCAAAATCTACACGAGAAAAGTTCAAACGGTCTGCCATTATTTTTCCTATATCTCCGGCAATGTATTTTTTATCACTGTATTTTAAAGAAAAAATCAGAGTTCTACCATAGATTCCGTATTCGACACATTTGAGGATTTGCAGTCCGTTGACCACACTGACCTCATCAAAATTCCATCCCATATGCTCCATACAGTAATCGCACAGATTATAAGTTCTCGTTTCATCAATTATGTTACCGCAGCATATACAGTACAGAGAAGGTGGAAATGTGTACTCTAAAATCAACTCTGATAATCTTCTGATATTCATTTTTCCAGTCTGCTGTCTACCTGTTTCTCCTTTTTTGATTTTCAACTTCTCCAGAGAATTATTTTTTAAATCGTCAAGAGATTAAACTAAAACCCTAAGAAATCTTTAAAACAATATACATTCAAAATATATTAGTCAAATGTCATGAGATTGCTTAAGCGATAAGCAAGTCCCGAATACCTGAGCTTTATTCTGTCATTGTCCACCATGGCTCGCAGCCTGTTTTCAGAGCCTACTAAAACCACAACTTTCTTTCCCCTCGTAACAGCCGTATATAGTAAATTTCGTGTAGCCAGCATCGGTGGAAACCAGGAGATCGGCATAACCATTATAGGAAATTCACTTCCCTGGCTCTTATGTACGGTAACGGCATAAGCCAGTTCAAGTTCGTCAAGCTGTGAAAAATCATACTCCACATACTTCTCATCATCATATATCACCGTTAAATTCTGATTTTCGGCATCTATGTAAGCTATAAACCCTACATCTCCGTTGAATACTCCCTGTCCTGCTTCTCCCCGGGAAAGAATTTTCCATTCCATCTGATAATTGTTCTTTATCTGCATAACCTTGTCACCCACACGAAAAACCCTGTCCATAAACTTTTTTTCAGAAATTCCTTCACGATGAGGATTGAAAGTCTCCTGTAAAACCCTGTTCAATTCGATGGTTCCCACATTTCCTTTTTTTGTAGGAGAAAGAACCTGAATATCCCGTACTCCGTCGATTCCACCGTAATAATCCGGAAGTCTTTCCTTTACCAGGTCAACAATCAACTCCCGCATCTGAATTTCATTATTTCTTTCCATGTGAAAAAAATCTCCGTCCTTGCTGTTTAAGGTCGGATATTCTCCGTGATTTATCCTGTGAGCATTGGTAACAATCATGCTCTCTTGGGCTTGACGGTAGATTTCTGTCAGTTTGGAGGTCGTCACAAAACCACTTAAGATAAGATCCCTAAGCACATTTCCTGCTCCCACCGATGGCAGCTGGTCGCTGTCCCCCACCAGTATCAGCCTCGTTCCCGGCTTCACCGCATCAGTAAGTCCCTTCATCAGAATAAGATCCACCATAGATGCCTCATCCACGATTACAACATCATATTCCAAAGGATCTTCTCGTGTCTTTCCAAACTGCATATCACCTGTATCCTCTGAATAAAAATACTCAAGCAGTCTGTGAATTGTAGATGCATAATGTCCGGAAGTCTCGGTAATCCTCTTTGCCGCCCTGCCTGTAGGTGCGGCAATCGCCACCTTAAAATCATTTTCTTCAAAAATATTGATTATCGTATTGATTATGGTGGTCTTTCCCGTTCCCGGACCTCCCGTTATAACGGAGACTCCACTTTGAACAGATTTTTTCACTGCCGACTTCTGACTCTCTGACAGATATACCTCGGTTGTATTTTCCGTCATCTCTATACATTTATCTATATCTACAGTAAGAGTTTTCAATTCTGCCTTTGCGAGGGAATTAAGGTTTCTGCATACGGTCTGCTCTCCGTTATAAAACGAAAACAGGTATGTAACCTTCTCTCCGTCTATTTCATCCATTTGAATATCTCCGGATATGATTAAATCAAAGATTCCGTCTGCAATCTGTTCTCGAGTAAGCTCCAGCATTTCCGCTACTTTTTCATAGAGAATATCTCTGGGCACATAGGTGCTTCCATCATTTACATACGCCGTAAGCCCGTATTTAATTCCACTTTGAATCCGGAAGGGCGAGTCCCCTGCAACACCCATTTTCTCTGCAACTTGGTCAGCTTTTCTAAAACCGAAACCGTAGAGCTCATCCACCAAGCGATAGGGATTCTCTGAAATAATCGAAATGGCATTCCTGCCGTATGCCTTGTACAGTCTGAGTGCCTGTGAAGATGTAACCCCCATTTCCTGAAAAGCCATGGAAACTTTGGCAAACTCCTTATGTTCTGCAAATGATTTTGCAATCTTATCAGCAGTTTTAGGTCCTATTCCTGAAATCTGACAAAGCCTGTCCGGATCATTTTCCATAATATCAAGAGATTTCTCACCGAAACAATTCACAATACTTGTTGCAGTTTTAGGTCCTATCCCCTTTATCACGCCCGATGCCAAAAAAACCTCGATTCCCGATACTGTGGTGGGCATCTTTTCTGCAGCGGAAGAGAAAACAAACTGCTCTCCGTATCTGGGATGAATTTTAAACTCTCCGGTAAGTTCATAGCAGGTTCCCCTTACGGCTTTGGACAGATTACCGACTACCGTCAGCAGTTCTTCATCTGTTTCCATTTCGGCGATAGTATATCCGTTCTCCTCGTTATGAAAAATTATGTCTGTAAAAACACCTGTCTTTATTTCCATCAAAAATTATTCCTCAAAACTGCTCGGCTTATACAGACATCTATTCTCGAGAATCCAGACTCTTTCCGAAAATCCACCGGGTTCTGCTGATGACAAAGCATCGAACATATCGAACATCCTTGCATCCATAATATCCAGATAATGCAGGACTTCAGCCTCCGGAAACAACGGCTTCTTCGGACTCCCGAATTCCGGCTCATAATGATGGGATAAAATCATATGCTCAACCATCACAGCTTTCTCTCTTGAAATTCCAAGTTCATCCACCAATTTGTCTATGTATTTTATACCCATTACGATATGACCGAGCATCTGACCTTCAAAAGAATATCCCGGAGATACACCATTCTTATCGGACTGTATTTCATTTATCTTCTGCATATCATGGACAATAACACCTGTCGCAACCAAATCCATATTCAGATCGGTGTATACCTCGCAAACCTTCATTCCGGTCATAAGCATTCGCTTCATGTGCCACAAAAGTCCTGCATATTCCGCATGGTGATTTCTCGTTGCAGCCGGGTAATACATCAGCTTCTCTTTGTTTTCCTCCAAAACTCTTGTAGTCAAATTCCTTAAATCTGAATCCTTCATCGAGTTGGCAATATCATATATGTATTTGTACATATCATCGGGTTTCTCAGGTGCAGCCTTTACAAAATCGGAAAGCTCCAGTCCGTCTGTTTCCACAGCCTTTCTTATTTTCGTAACCCTAAGCTGTGTCTGATTCTGCCAATCCGTTACAGATGCCTTGACCTTGACTAAATCGCCTGCCTTAATCTGATCAAGCAGCTCTGCTTCTCCATCGACAATATCCCATTTTTTGGAATTTACTTCACCGGTTTTGTCCCCCAGCTTGAGGTCTAAATACATTTTCCTATTTGAGCCCATTTTAATACCGATCATCTTCACCATAAAAAAATCCATAATGTTTGCGCCCTGTTTAAGTTCTTCAACAAATATCTGTTTCACATCAACACTCCAGTCAATTCAGGTTTTATATTTTCCGGACTGACAAGCCGGAAAAATTTAACACTTTATTATCAGTGACATTATACCACAAAGCAAAAGAATGAGACAAAAAAACTCCTACTTTAAAAACTCAATTTTTACATCTTAATTCTAAATTCAATACTTATGAAACTGATTTTTTCAAAAGGGACTGAGTCCTGCTCAACACAGAACTCAGTCCCTTTTTATCTTTTAATTACCTGTATATACTTAATGTATGCCCGGCAGGTTCATGAGAAACCTGCCAAGTAGCCATCGCTTATACACTTAGTAAAATGTATCTCTATATCTGTTATTTGACTTTAACAGATATAACTTTTGACTTTGCGATATACACTTTTTTCCCTTTTTGCTTTTTAAACGCTTTTACCATGAAGTACAATTTTTTCTTTGATTTCAGCTTCTTCAAGATGCACTTATTTTTTCCGGCATTGCCTATATTCTTCACAGCCTTGAATTTGCCTTTTTTCGACTTAGCCATATATACAGTATATCCTGAAGCATTAGAAACCTTCTGCCAGGAAAGTGTTACAACTTTCTTTTTATTGCTTTTAACCTTGAATTTTTTTATAGGCTTTTCTTTTTCCGGTTTCTTTTTCACAGAAGCCCAATCCAGTTTGAGCAAAACATCTTTAGTTCCCGCTCCCTCACCGAATGATTCCATGACAGGTATAGTCAGCTGTAACGGGGCAGTTCCATCGAGTTTTGCCTCGGGAATCACTTGAAATCTTACTGTTTTAGGATAGTCTGTGCCATATTCATCTTTGATGCGCTTACCCTTTTTATCGGTATGATAGCTCAAAATATCAGTATTTCTAAGTTCACCATGTATCGCACCTTCGTCGATTATATAACCGGAAGCGTAATATTTCACACTTCCCAAATATCCTTCCACACTGCCTTTTTTCATCTTATCAAAGTTTAAAACAGCATAGTACTTCCCGTTCTTAACATCCAAAGTAATCTTCTTCTGTAATGCACCGTCTGCCATTGACGGCGTAACTCCGTCAGGCTGAAGCAAACTTCCCTTAACCGTATAACTTCCATTTGCAAGCTTCAGTTCTTTCACTTTTTTGAGAGTCTTCCAGTCAGGCGTCAGCTTTGAAACTGCCGTAAACTTTCCGTTATCAAATCCCGGCTTATTAACATCTTTCATGGCAGGAACATACAGTTTGACATTATCATAGTAATGTGTTTTTAATTCCTTTAAAGGTCTGGTTACTCTTCCCACCACTTTATCGGAAATTCCCTTAAGCTCTGCATATTTTTTCAAAGATGATTTTTCCCAGAATATGTTTTGAACTTCTACTCCCTCCAATGAAGGCTCTTTTAAATTGTCCAAGTCCTCATTATAAAATCCGTTATAACTCAGAATATAGAGGGGCTCATCCACAGTGCCGGATTTCAACAGATATGAAATGCTCATCTTTCTGTTCTTGTCGACATGCAAAAGTGCCTTAGCCGTTTTCGTTCCCAAAAGGCTGTGCTGAATGCCTCCGCCTGCATTTTTCACTTCAATTCGTTCTATTACATCCCTTATTTGGATGGTATAATCTCCCGGAGCAGGAGCCTTATCAGGTAAATATTCCGGTTCCTCCTGTTCCTCAAGTTTTAGTGCATTCATTACGCTCTTTTTAATCGCATCAGATGAAATCGTAGCCCTTGCAACATTGTCAATACCTTTAATACCTCTTATATCCGTTGCAGATTTCCCTATAAACTTGTCCTTCATCCCTTTGACCGCACGCTCCATATAAGCTTTATTGGTTTCTGCGTGGCTTCCTGCGAAATCACTTCCGTAAATTTCTATATGACTGATTTTCCCCTCTGATACCTGAACTTCGGAATTTACCTTGTAACCTCCGAAAGCCTTTACTTCCTCTACTCCTTTTAATATTTCAGCACCATAAGAATAAGTTAAGGAAAAAATGATTGTCAATATAAGCACCGGCAAAACAAGGATTAAATTACTCTTATTTTTCCTCTTAAAACTCATACAAATACTCCTTTTATTATTTTTTTACTTTAACGGTCTTTGCCGAAGAAAACTTACCGTAAACAAGTTTTGAGCCTTTTTTAACGCAAGCTCTCACCTTATAGATATAAACTTGACCTTTCTTGACTTTTTTGTCGATAAACTTTCCTTCGCTTCCTTTAACCACTTTGATTTTCTTAAACTTAATGTTCTTTTTATGTTTTCCGTTTTTCTTAACAGCCCTGTAAACATAATAGAATTTAGCCTTTTTAACTTTATTCCATTTCAGCAAAACTTTTTTCTTTGAAATATTTTTAGCCTTGAGGTTCTTTACCATGATCTTCTTAGCAAAGTCCTTGTCATCAGATGCATTTCCTACAGTATACTGATTTGATTCCAGCTGCATAGCTCTGGTCATAGTGCCGTTGATGGTCATATTCAGTACTTTCACTATTCTGTATGTTCCTTTGCCGTTTTTCTCATATACATCCGACATTTTATCTGCAACATCAGAAGATTTTTCTTCAGAAATTGTTTCAAAGCTGCCGTCTGATTTCTTTTTCTGAAGTTTTGTGATTATGTTCCAATTCTGTCCACCTTCCTTGAGAATCTCGGTTATATCCTTCTTATCAAGGTTCTTTGCTTTAAGCATTTCCTTATATTCAGCAATCGTTGTCAACTCCATTTCATAATCACTTACAGTTTTATCATACCAAAACCTTAAATTAAGCATGTCGAACTTCTGTGTAAATTTGAGATTGCCTTTCTTATCTTCAGAAAGTTTCAAAGCAATAGAGCTCTTTTGAGGGTATAATTTGTTCCAACTTTTCATCTTCTTGGCAAGTGCCGGATCAATTGCAACAATATTGTTAAGGGATAAATCAAATTTATGCATATAGGCGCCCTTAGGAAGAACATCAGCCGATACGGATTTCAGCTGATTATCGTGTAAATCAACTGACTCCAATTTATCGTTCTTTGCAAATACCTTTTTAGGTAAACTGCCTATACTGTTTTTCATTAACTGAAGGGTCTTAAGTTCCTTCAACTTACTGAAATCCACCCCTGATATATCTGTTATCTGATTCATGTAGAGTTGTATATTTGTAAGTTTTGTTGCCTGGCCTATGGTTTTCGGCATTTTTGTCAATTTATTATTTTTCAAGTCAATAAAAGTCAAGGTATTTTTGACCGGCTTCAACAAATTATCCGGAACAGATTTAAGATTGTTTCCTGCAAGGGAAAGCTGCTTCAATTCGGTCATATCTGCCAAAAAATCCTCATCGACTCTGCTTATCTTATTTTTTCCCAGGTCAAAGTTATAAACTTTGTTCAAACCTTGAAAATCCGTTCTTTTAACATCTTTAATTCTATTGGCTTCCATGGATATCCACTTCAGTTCTTTATTGTTCTTAAAGAAACCTTCCGGAATTTCACTGAGTAAATTGCCATCTGCTATAAAGAATTCCAGTTTTGTCAAATTACTTAGCAGGTCAGCAGGCACTTCTTCGATTTTATTATTTGAAATAGTAAGCTTAGTCACTTTATCAGACAATAGTCTGAGTCTGGAAATATCTGTGAGGCGGCAGTTTTCCAGCTCCAATTCTCCGCTTATAGCTCGTATTTCATCATCGCTTATTTCCTTATCATTGTTTGTATCATATCCTCTTGCTACCAATGCCTTTGTAAGAGCTTCTTCAGCAGTTATAGAACTTTCGTAGCCTGTCCAGCCTTTCTTTATGGACTTAAAAGATATATCAGCTTTTCTGTAAAGCTCCCACTTGTGTTTGTCTTCTTCTTTACCGCCCATAGCCTTAACTAAAACTGCGATTACATGCTTTTTCTCTATGTGCTCGACAGGCATAGTATACTCATAGGCATCATACTCTCCCGATGCATTCGGTTTATCAAAACCTTTCTTTTCTGCAGGAGAAAATGTATCATCTATTCCCACTGACATGTCTACCATCTGTGAAGCCAGTTTATTATTTAAAAGAGTCAGCTTAAGTTTACCTTTATTCACAACAAGCTTTGCTCTCTTGTCAAGGGCATTTCCCACCATAGGAAGCGGTTCTTCAGTACCTGTTTTCGTAACCTTAAATGAAAGAGTATATTCTCCGTCTTCCTTGGGATCCTCAACAGGATTACCCGGATTCGGCGGATTGGGCGGAGTCGGTCCTACATCGCTGCCGTCGCTTTGGGAGATGAAAGTGAAGTCATCTCCTTCCTTCTTGAATTTTACAGTCTTATCCTCATAGCCTTTCGCTTTAATTACTACCTTATTTTCACCCTCTGTGAAAGCGGCAGGTCCTACCGAAAGCCAATTTTTCAACGTGGAAATATCCCACCCGTCATCATCACTGTAATCCAGTTTGTATTCTGTACCGTTAACGCTAACATTGTCTACAGCCCTTGCATAATCTTTTATATCCGCATCCGATGAATATTTATCGAAGCCCTTTATCGCAAGGCGTGATCCGTCTTTTGTAATTTCCTTAACTTCAAACCCCTTTTTCAGAGTCTCTTCTTTCAGTGCAGCTTTTGAATTTTTATCATATTTGCCTGCGGCAGAGACTATTTCCGCACCGGGCAGAATCATGGCTGCAGAAACCAGTACCGATAAGGCAACTGCAAGAATTCTTTCTTTCAACATTTATCTTCCTCCTTTATTTTCTGACCTTTAAGCTTTTTGCCTTTGAATACTTTCCGTATAAGGTCTTTCCCTTTGTTTTTCTCAACGCTCTTACTCTGAAACTATATTTCCCCATAGCTTTAAGTTTCTTAATAGTATAGCGAGTTCCCTTAACATTTCTTGCTACAACTTTATATTTCTTTGCATTTCCCTTTCTCATGGAGATTTCATATCCACCGGCATTTTTCACCTTGCCCCATTTCAGTGTTACACTGCGGTGTCCCGATTTCACCTTGAGTTTTTTTACCTGAGAAAGTTTAATCTTCTGATTCGTTTTGGCAGACATATTCAATTCATTTGACATTACACGGAATGAATATTTCTTTTTACCTCCTCTGGAAACATACATTTTCTTTACAACTCTGTAAATTCCTTTTGAGTCTGCACTGAAGCTTCCTCGCATAATATCATCACCATCGGAATTAACGGTTTTCTTCGTTGTTATAAATTCTCCTTTGGAATTTTTCTTTTGCAGTTCTGTGACAATGTCCCAATCGAACTTCTTCTCATTCAGCATTCTTATAAAGTTCTTTCCATCCCATCCATGCTCTTTTAAGAATTCGTTATATTCCGATATGGAATCTATTGAAGCCACCTGGTAGTCATTTGTATGGAACTGCCAGAACATCAAATTCAGTATTGTAAATGTTTCACTCCATCCGACTTTCTTATTACCTGTTTTTTGAAGCTTAAAATTCATAACCGACTTCTGCGGATAGAACTTATTATACCTCTGATGTTTTTCTAACGCAGGGTCAACAACCTTGATATTGTTCATAGTAATATCCAATTTTCTCAAACGCACCAGAGGCGGGAGGCACTTGGTGGAAAAGTCTGTCAACTGGTTATCGTAGAAATCAAGGGCATCCAGTTTGCTGTTTTTACTGAATGTGCCTTTCTTAACATGGGTAATGTCATTCATGTAAAAATTCACATCATTTAAGTTTTTCATCTTACTGAAGTCAACACTGTCAATATCCCTTATCTTACAATCAAAAGCCGCTATTTTCTCTAAGGAATGAAGATCCGAAATGGCCCCAGGCAGTGTCAGAAAATCATTTTCGTAGATAAAAAACATTTTCAAAGAATTTGACAGCGGCTTAAAAACTCCATCAGGTATATTCTTCATCTTGTTTCCTACAAAGGAAAGCACTTCTAACCTTTTTACATCTTTAAAAACATTTTTGTCAATCTTGGATATCGCATTCCCTTCAAGATCTAACTGCTCCAGCCCGGAAGCGCCCAAAAGGTCACCGTCATCAAGAGAAGAAATATTATTGTTTGTAAATGATACCCATTTTAAGTTCTTATTTTCGCTGAAAAGTCCCTTAGGGATATCACGAATTTTATTATTTTCCACCCAGAAATTCTCAAGTCCGGTCATACTTTTAAGTAAATTTTTCGGAATCTCTTTTATATTATTTTTACAAAGATCCAAGGTCTTCACCGTAGCAGGCAAGCCTTCAAGCATGCTGATATCTGTAAGCCCGCAGTTATTTAGCACCAGTTTGTCATCCTTGTACTGTGCCATTTCATCCTTTGTGATTTCATTGTCATTATTTTTATCAAGGCCCAGAGCAATCAATTCCTGTTTTAACCTTTCAATGCCTACAAGCTCATTCTCCTGGTCAATTTCTTTCTGATAGCCCTTCCAGCCTTCCTCAATGGATGTAAACAACAAATCGGCTTTACTATATTTATCATAGTTGTATTTATCATCTATCTGTCCGCCCATTATTGAAACCAGTGCTGCGACTTTTCTTGCCTGTTTCAGATTTGATACCGGCACTGTATACTCGTAGGCGGAATAATTTCCGTCCTTATCCTTCTCTCCGAAGCCTTTTCTGACAGCATGGGGGAATTTGCCGTCTGTTGACAGGGAAAAGTCAATTAAACTTTCAGTAAATTTGTCGTTTAAAAATGTAACTTCCATACTCTTGTCGGATTTAACCGAAAGTTTTACCTTTTTATCGAAAACACCCTGTATCATCGATGAGGTTTCCTGACCCTCTTCATTTGCCAAAAATGTCAGAGTATATTTCCCTTCCTCTGTCGGATCCTTGATTTCTGTACTTCCGTTCACAGACTTTTTAAAAGTTACCACTGCTTTCTGCAAATCTGCTACTGCATCGTCGTATATTTCCTGACTTTCCACAGGAGCCTTTAATGTATTTTCAGCCTTTCTTATGGCATCTTTCAGTGCCTGCCACGCTGCGGCAGTTTTATCACCTTTTTCGATTTTTTTAGCATCCTCTATCGCCTTTTTTAGAGGTTCAGGATTCAATTGCGGTTCTTCCGGCGAATTGCTGTCTCTGTCTTCCTGGCTGAGGAAAGTATATAAGTCATCGGTCTTTGCAAACTTGATAACTTTGGTCATATAACCTTCAGCCTGCATCGTAATCTTATTGATGCCCTCCTTAAAAGCTCCTTTTTTCAGTCTCAATCCCTGTGCACTGAAATCATAAGTAAAGTCCTCTTCATCAGGGGAAGCACTTAACAATTCCACATACTTGCGATTATTTACCTTGATTTCACTGATTTTTTCAATATACGCCTTTACAGACTCATTGAACTTATCAAATTCTTCAAATTCCAACCCGTTAGCATAAGCCTCGCCGTTCCATTTCAGCTTGGTTATTTTCACTGCTTTCAGGGCTTTTTGTGATTTAATATTCTTGCCTTCTGTCGCTTTGTTGACGACTTTTTTATTTGCAGCTTTACTTGCAGCCATAACCTCTGCAGAGGGCAATATAAATCCGGCTGCAAGGATTATCGCCAGTCCGCAAATTGTAATTTTCTTAAACATCCTCTCTACTCCTTTCCCAATATTATTATTTTCTCATTCTTACTTTTTGAATTTTACAATATTTACCGTATATTTTTTTGCCATGGATCACTTTGTATGCTCTTACGGCAAAGTAATAGGTTTTGCCTTTTTTAAACTTAGAATTTCTCAACAGAATTACGGTTTTTTTCGTAGCTTTCAACGGCAGAAGTTTTCCTTTTTTGACCGAATAACTGATTTGATAACCGGAAGCACCCTTAACCTTTTTCCATTTGCCTGTTACTTTTTTACCTTTTAGAGGCTTTACAACAAAGCCCTTTACCTGACCCAAACTATTTTTGTCTTTTTTTGCCACCGTTATTCTTATAGGACTTGATACGCAGCGGTTATAATTCCTGGTATTTCCTGCTATTGCAAAAACTTCCGCAGTTCCTGTACCTTTGATTCTAACCTTTCCCTCTGTATTAACATCTAAAACATCATTTTCGTTTGCAACAAATTCCAGCTTCCCATCACCGACGGTCACCTTAGCTTTGACAGCAAAAGTTTTATCTCCCAGTTTCTTTTCAAATCTGCTCTTGGAAACCTTGATGCTCTGAGTTCCCTTTTCCACATGGATTTTAATATTGCGTCGTGTTTCCTTATATTTTTCTGTTTCCGAAACAGTGGCTATAATTTCACAGTCGCCTGCACCCTTTATAATCATCATATCATCCCGAATTTGAACGCACTCTGTATCCGTTGAGGCAAAGGTTAATTTTCCATCACCCTTTGTCACCTTTGCATCCAGCTTTATCGGTTTATTCACATCATCCATGCTCTTATTAAGGCTTAGCCCTGCAGATATTCCCTGATAACGCTTACCCTGGAACTCATCATCTTTGGCATAGTTGCGAAAATCCACATATCCGTATCCCGTATCATCATCTTTTCCCTCAGGTCCAATATCCTTGGCATAATCCTGAAAAGTCGCATATACATCCCACTGATTATATTCGGGGTGTTTCCACTTAACCATCGCAGCTTCTGATGCCATATATGGCGTCGCCATTGAAGTCCCGGACATTATACAGGTATATTCATAGTCATCAGGCTTACCGTCTACATTCTTGACATGGGCACTTTCTATGTTTCTTCCCGGTGCAACAAAGTCCAAAAGTTTTCCGTTATTGGAAAAATCCGATTTAATATAATCTTCATCCTCAGGAGCTGTTCCCTTTTTAGGTTCCATTGAGCCTATTGCCATTGTAATGCCGTTACTTGCAGGAAAACTGTGTGTCACATCTGTAAACTCATTGCCTGAAGCTACGCACATCACTGTACCTTCTTGTAAAGACTTCTGTAAAGATTCATTCATGAACGCCTTTTCTTTTTTAGTCGGTCCGGGATGTCCCAAGCTCATATTTAAAACCGGAATCTTCTTTTCTCTTGCGTAATCAACTGCCATAGTAATAGTCATTATTGAAGATGAACCTGTTATATCAAATACTCTTATCGCTATGATTTTGACCTGATCCGGTGTTCCCTTTGCTATAATACCGGAAACATGAGTTCCGTGACCGCTGCTTGCAACATTTGGCGGATCATCGTAGGCATTTTTATCATCGGAGTCTGCAGCAAAGTTTATACTGTTTTCTCTGTCCAGACGGGTTTTAAACCAAGGATGTTTTTTGTTGATTCCGCTGTCAATAACACCTACTGTTACGCCGCCGTCCCAATCCTTGGCATCCTGCTTCAGTTTATCAAGTCCCAGTGCCTTCCAACCGTCAAACGGAGTTGGAACTTCCCCTTTACCGTTATTATCCGAAGGTTTCGTCTTAGGCATATCCTTGGCAGATTTATCTTTATTTGCAGAAACGGATTTCTGTTTTAAAGCTTTAACAGTTTCATCAAGACTAACGACCTTATCCTGAAGCACCAGTGCCCTTGGATAATCTTTCTCAAGCTTTTTCACTGCTTCTTTTGCTTTTTTAGCACTATTGTACTCAAGAATAAAATATTTCCCCGCTTCATAGTAGAAAACATTTACGGCTCCGTAGGTGTTTTGAGGAGCTTTGTCACTTTTGAAGATAATCCTTCGCTCTACTTCTTCTCTATTCTGTTCTTTGCTGAGCAGGTTTCTCTTTTTGCTCTTTAAAGAACTTTTTTTCCTATGAATCGCATCAATGGCCTGTTCAGGCTTCTTTAAAACCTTAACATCCTCCTGTTCACCATCCGCACCGTAAATCACAGCCGGAATTACAATCACCATCATAACCATTGATAATAAAAGTGATAACCATTTCTTTCCCATTTCTACCTCCATACTCAAATATATCGTGTATTCACACAACTCCACCATCGGGAGTTAGATGCTTCTATCTACATAGTAATTCTATCTACACTTCCTGATTTTGTAAAGACAAAATCTCAGGTTTTGTGCCCTTAATCACATTAATATTTTCCCTTAAATCATTGAATTTCCAACAGTTTTACCCTATGTAGTTAATCTTGCTTAACCAACTTTCAATAATAAACAGCTTTTTCTCAAAAGCTGTCATCCGTTACCTCTCACAGTAATACATATCAAAACCAAAATACTAAAAGCGCTGTGCTTTCCGGCATATGCATATTGCCTACATTTACCGAAAAAGTTACCGGTAAAGCAGCTCTTATCCCTCCGCCGCTATAGATTTTATACATGCAAGCCTCCACCGGTATTCGCACCTTCCTCTCACGCACAGGAGCTTTTACAATCTTTCCTTCAAATTCATATTTCAGACCTGTCATATGACCTTTCATGAGATTTCCTGTGGTCCCGGACTGTGCATAGATTTCCTTAAAGGTTAATACTAAAAAAACGCCTCGGTTATTCACCTTTAAAAGTGCAGGCTTTTCAAATGCTTTGTCCGACATCGACAAACCCTGTATTACACCTTTATTCCGGTTATACTTCAATAAACGGAAAGAAACTGCATACTGTCCTTTTTCTATAACACTTGCAAGCGGATTAAGTTTTTTACTTTCTTCATAAAAATTCTTCCTCTTACTTTTTTTGAAGCACTGCAGCATCAATCTTATAGTATAGGGTTCCATATTTTCTTCCATATCGGCAATGCTGTCTGCAATCTCAGCCTCCGGTACACCTATATCCCTAAAATAAATTTCCAGTTCATCTCTGATTTTGCAATAGTAATTCAGCCATTCCATTCCCTCATCCGTAATTTTATTTTTTTCATTTATATATCCTGCTTCTATACAGCTTTTAAAGAAACGACTCACTACTGAATGATTTACACCGCAGATTTCTGCCACTGCAGATATTCCTCCTCGTTTTCTCAAATCTGCGGGAAGCTTGGAAAGTTCTTCCATATACTTAACCTGTAACATGGTAGGTCTGTTCAATCTACCGAAAAAATCCCTTTTATCTGCCATTGCCCTTCTCCTACTATGTATATTCGCTTTACCACAAACAAACACTCATCGTTCTTATATTTTTCTCTGCAGGTTTCTGATTTTCCCCTGTAAAAGCAATCTTACCTTCACCACTCATCATTGACATTACCCCGCTTATTGTATAGACAAAGGCTTCGCTTGGGATTCCAAAGCCTCTTTCACACAATGATGCTTTATGCCATTGCTCCTGCATCATATACCATATACTTTCATAACGGTCTTTCTCATACTCACGGTGACCCATCTCGTATCCGGTTCCGTAAGTTCTTCCTGTTTTAAAAGATTGTTTAAGTCCTTTTTCCCCCTCTGTCAAAGGTCTAAGATAAAAAAGACTGCTGCCGGCATCAGATACTTCAGTTTCAATATTCTCGCCGAAATCGTAAAATTCATCACAAAGTATTCTGGGAGAATTACTGTCGGCATAATATAGAGACAGATCAAAAGTGTATATTCCTGTGCTGTAAAATTCTGATAGATCCTGTCCGCTTACCACTCTATCGGCTACATTGCCTGTTTTCATGAAATTTCTTATTCCGTCAAGAGTCTCTTCACTGATTATATGTTCTATTCTGCAAGCGTCATGATCTGCCGTTTCATCATCAACATTGCAGACAGCTTTTAAAAAGGATTTCAGATACCGATGTCTCCTCATTATTTCAGCACCGAGTTCTTTGCCCTTTGAAGTCAGTATGACAGGTTCTGAAAAATCGGTTTTGCCTTCACTGAACCGAATATATCCTCGTTCAGAAAGTTTTTTTATGTACCTTTTATATTCCCACTTAGTTATTGTCATTTCCCCCAGCAAGTCATCCATAAAAGCATTCCTGCCTGAGTGCCATAGGGAATAGATGTTTTCCAACATGTCTTCAACCTGCTCCTGTTCTCCTCTGAGCTCGTCAATTATCCGCATTTTTATGTTGTCATTCATCAATGTTTCACCTTTTAACTTTCTCTAGGATTTTCTGGAGTTATCCATCTCTATTATCACATCGCCTCTGCTCTTGCTGGATTCTCTGTGGGTTACCATTACTATGGTTTTATCCTCCGCACCTTCTGTAAGAGATTTAAGTATAATACCCTCATTTAAGGAATCCAGATTGCTGGTGGGCTCATCCAGAAGCAAAAGCTGTGCATCATGCAGAAAGGCCCTTGCCAGCCCTATTCTCTGCTTTTCTCCTCCTGAAATTGTATCTCCCAATTCCCCCAGTTTCGTTTCATAGCCTTCCGGCAAACTCGCTATAAAATCATGCAAAGAAGCCTTTCGTGCCGCTTTTTCAATTTCTTCCAAGGTTGCATCAGGATTTGATATGGCTATGTTAGATGCTATAGAATCATGAAAAAGATAGGTATCCTGAGTGACATAAGCCTGACACTTCCTGAGACTTGAGGTGTTAATTTTTCTTATATCTTTTCCCGAAACTGCTATTTCACCCGAATCCACATCCCAAAATCTCATAAGCAACTTAAGCAGTGTGCTTTTCCCCGAACCGCTGACACCGTGGATTATGGTCATCCTGCCTTTCTCTATTTTAATATTCATGTCTGTTAAAATCTTTTCATTCTCGTATGAAAAATCTACATTTTTCACCTCTGCATTTTCAAAATCCACATCTTTTCCTTCCTTAACCTCATCCACCAAAGGTTTTTCTTCAAGAAGATTGAGAACCCTTTCCCCGCTTGCAAGGGTATGATTCAGGTTATTTGAAAGATTTGAAAGGGCTATCACCGGACCGAAGGATGAGATCATAGCAACAACAGATAACAACATTTCATCATAGTTTGCATTGCCGCTTCTGTACTGTTGCAGCATAAGAAAAAGCATTCCCACCGATGCCGCGAATACCGCAAGATTCGTAAGACTTCTTTGAATCGCTTCAAGGCTGTTCAGCTGTTTCTGATAACTCCCTAAATCAATGGATTTTGTTTCTATTTCCTTTAGCCTTTTCGACTGTTGTCCGTACTGAATAATTTCATCCAGCCCGCGCAGAGATTCTAAAACAAAACTGTTCATCCTGCCTATATTCTCCCGGCTCTGCATACCGCTGCCGCCTCCCAGTCTGCCCATTATCAAAGGTATCAAGGCTCCGACAACGATGTATGCTGCAGCTGAGAGAATACCTGCATATATAGACTGGCGTACTATGAAGATAAACATGATAAGGCTCACTGAAATTCCAATGAGTATCGGAGAAATCGTATGTGCATAAAAAACCTCCAGAAGTTCAATATCTGTTGTTATAACGGATATCAGATTCCCCTTATCTCTTCCTTCTAATTTTGCAGGACAAAGTCTGCGCAGCTGAGCAAAAACTTTTTTCCTGATATGTGCCAGTAATTTAAAGGCGATAAAATGGTTGCAGTACTGCTCGCCGTAGTGCAATACTCCCCTCATAACTGCCATAAAAATAAGAAGTACAAATATCCTGTCCGCCGAATAATTTATGGAAGAAACTTTGGAAAGAAAAACAAAGCCCGCCATGACAGTTATTGATATTGCACACATATATCCCAATATCCCCAGTATAATAGCAATAATCATTATAGGCAGCATAGGTTTTACCAATCCGATAAGTCTCATCATTATTTCTATGCCTTTTCTTCTTTCAGTTTTCATATCCTTCCATCCTTTTTCCCGTATTCCTCCAATTCATGTTGCGAATCATACAGTTGCCTGTATCTGCCCGGCTTTTCCATCAGCTCCGGATGAGTTCCGCACTGTTCAACTCTCCCATTATGCAGGACATAAATGTTATCTGAACTCACAACATTTGCAAGCCTGTGGGATATGAGTATAACCGTTTTAACTAAAGAAAGCTGATATATTACCTTCATAATCATCTCTTCACTTTCAACATCAATATTTGAGGTTGCTTCATCAAAGATGTAGACAGGGGTATCGTGCAAAATAGCCCTTGCCAGTGCCAGTCTCTGTTTCTGCCCCCCTGAAAAATTACTTCCTGCTTCCAGAACTTCCGTATCCAAGCCTTTCTGTGTTTCCAGAAAATCTTTAAGATTCACCGTTTCTAAAGCCTTCATCATCGTCTTATCATCTGCAAATTTGCTTCCCATCTGCAAATTATCCCTTACCGTTCCTTTGAATATGTAACTGTTCCCACTGACCAGCGTCATAAGACTCATAATACTGTTTTCATCAACAGCACTGAGTTCTTTGCCATTTATCTTCACATTACCCGAGTAACCTTTATTACGACCTGTGAGAATCCCTGCAATCGTACTTTTTCCACTGCCGGAGGCTCCCACCAAAGAAGTGATACTTCCAACAGGAAATTCAATATTTATGTCATTGAGAATTCTTCTGCTCTCATCATACTGAAAAGACAGATTTTCAATTTGAATTCCACTTCCCATATCCTTTAAGTTGATTTCCCCTTTCGCAGGTTCTTTCAGATCAAAGAAATCGAACATGTTATCACTTGCAGCCATTCCGTTCATTGCGATATGAAAAAATGAACCCAGAAGTCTCAGGGGAATGAAAAATTCCGAAGCTAAAAGACAAATAGTCAAAGTTCCCGACGGGCTGATATTTCCGGATAAAAACTGCTGCAACGCCACCATCATACCTACCGCCGCACCGCCGTAGGCGATAATATCCATTACACTTGTGGAGTTGAGCTGCATAGTAAGAACTTTCATGGTAATTTTACGAAATTGCTGCGCTTCCTCATCCATTTCCTCTGCCTTGTATCCATCCGCTCCATAAATTTTCAATGTGGTCATACCCTGGAGATTTTCCAAAAAACTGTCCCCCAGTCCCGTATATATCCCCCAGTATTTTTTAAGAAGACTATTTGCAATTTTCTGCACGGCAACTATGGACAGGGGTATAAGAGGTACGCAAAGCAACAGAACAAGTGCAGACATTAAGTTTATTCTGCTCAAAAAAATAAACAAGGTTACAGGTGCAAGCAAACTGTAAAAAAGCTGTGAAAGGTATCTTCCAAAATATATTTCCAATTGCTCTACTCCCTCAACAGACATTTGAATCACTGCAGCTGTAGAAATTTGCTCTCGATAAGATATTCCCAATCTCAACAATTTCTCATAGATTTTTCTTCTTATCACTCTCTTCACATCTGCACCGGCTTTGTAAGAAGCTTTCACTGCCAATATGTCAAATATAATTCTTAGAGCAATGGAAATTCCGATAATACCGGCACTGTGCAACATCATATCAAAATTCATCTTCTCAATTTCAACTGTAAGTGAATATGTCAATAGTTTAGAAATTTCATAAATCATCACAATCTGACATAAAAGACTTAGCCAATTCCAAAGAACCTGAGCCAGAATATATTTCATAGTTTGCGGTAATAATTTTATAAGTCTTTTCTTAATCATTTTCACACCTTTCAGCGGATTCTTTAGTCCAAACTTCATTGCAGGTTTTTCGTTCCGTCTTTATAAAGAATAAAAAATAAATCATGTGTATTGCCCATATCAGTCCCAAGGTCAGCTGTCCGTGAAAAATCCCTTTCATCATATAAATGCCTAAACCCATCAGTGCAGAAATACTTGTGATGACAGTTATCTTGGTTTTTAATGTCATACATTTTTTATTTATGAGATCCTCAAGATGATTATGGTATAATCTTGTATTTATAAACCACTTATGCACCCTGTCAGAGCCTTTTGCAAAGCAAACCAGGGCAAGCATGTAAAAAGGAACGGTAGGCAAAACGGGCAAAACGGTTCCGACGGTTCCTAAAACAAAAGCTATTCCACCTGGTATGAGCCATAAATGTCTTCTGTAGCCTTTGACCGCCCCTTCTTTATTTTTAATTTCTTTTCTTTCTTTATCCATCATATAAAACCTGTTTCTCTCTTTTTAACGGTAATACTACTTTCTTTCCGTTTATCTCCATAACATCTAAATCTATTCCATACAAAAGGCTTATGCTCTCTTTATTTATAGCATCGGAAGGTCTTCCTTCAACCTTCACCCTCCCCTGATGCAAGCCTATGATTTCATCGGAATAATGCAGTGCCTGATTTATATCGTGCAGTACCATAATAATAGTCAATCCGAAATTCTCATTCAGGCTTTTAATCAACTCCAAAATTTCTACCTGATATCTGACATCAAGATAGGTTGTAGGCTCATCTAAAAACAGGATTTTTGTATCCTGGGCAAGTGCCATGGCAATCCATGCTCTTTGTTTTTGTCCCCCCGAAAGTCTTGAAATTTCCCTCTCGCTGTATTCTGATATCCCTGTGACTTCCATCGCCCATGCAATTTTTTCTTCGTCTTCCTTCTCGCCTTCCCCCAAAAAAGTTATATGGGGAGTTCTTCCAAAAGAGACAAGCTGCCTTACGGTAATATCCCCCGGAGCATCGTTATACTGCTGAACTATGGCAACCTTGGTGGCAAAATCTTTCAAACTTATGTTTTTTAGATTTCTCCCCCTTATAAAAACCCTGCCTGAGTCAGGCTCCAGATTTTTAGTCATCAGAGAAAATAAAGTTGATTTTCCGCAGCCATTGGCACCCATAATCGTTGTAATACTTTTTTCTTTTATAATTAAATCCAGTTCCCGTAAAATTTGATTTTTTCCGTAAGAAAAATTGACTCCTCTTACTTCCATAACAGGACAGGTTCCCATGCGTACATTATTGACCATATTGTTTCGACCTCCTAAGCAGTATTATGAAGAAAGGACCGCCTATTACACTCATAATCACCGCCGATGACACTTCATAAGGTGCTGCAATCGTTCGTCCTACCGTATCAGCCGTGAGGAATACCAGTGCTCCCAAGATCATAGAAAAAGGCAATAATTTCTTGTGATTGCTCCCGACTAAAAGTCTGCCTATATGGGGAACGATTAAGCCCAAAAAACTTATATTTCCTACAATGGCTGTAGAGATACCGGCAAGCAAAACCCCTACCATGGAAACCATAATTCTCATACGATTTACATTCATGCCTAAATTCCGTATAGTTTTATCCTCCAGCAAAAGGATATTGCACTTTGAAATTAAAAATGCTGAAAGTATAAGACCTACAAGTATATATGGAAATAGTATCCTTACATCTTCCCATGTCTTCATAGCTATGTTTCCGTTTACAATTGCCGCCACACCTTGAACATTACCGCCGTTCATGGAATTGAAAACCATAGATAGTCCTGTAAACATGGCATTTACGGCAACTCCCACCAAAATGATCCTCAAGGGGCTGAGACCTCCCTTCCAAGAAAGCGTGTAAACCAGAAAATATGCAGCAATTCCTCCTGCAAAAGCAAAAAGAGGAGTTAAAAACAGCAAAGACGGTGCAAAAGCGGTAATAATTACGGATACAAATCCTGCACCGCTGGATATGCCGATTATTCCCGGATCCGCCAGAGGATTTTTAAGCACAGCCTGAAATAAAACGCCTGAAACAGAAATCCCTGCTCCTGCCAATACGGCGATAACTATTCGTGGAAATCTAAGATCAAAAATCGAAGATACATCAGCATTATACTTTACAAACAAACCTCTAAAAAGTTCCACTATCCCCACTTTAAGGGTTCCCGTATTTAAAGAAATGAACAGAACTGCCAAAAGCAAAACTATGGCGATTATAAATGATAACGCCGTGCGAACAGTCTTTTTCTTTTCCCTTTCTCTATCATTTTTCTTTACACTCATTTCAGTCATAGCTTCAGTTTTCCCCTCTCTTCTGCTTATCATATTTTTCTTTTCCGTGGGACTTTTTCGCCTTTTTATTTGCTTCCTTGCTGACCTTTTTAACTTTTTTTATTTCCTTGCGGCTTCTCGCATAAATCATAGGCCGGATTTCTTTCAAAGCATTTATATATCTGAAATTTGCACTCATTCCACAATTTTCATAAGAAATGTCATAGACTCTATCGTTTTTTACCGCATCAAAATGCTTCCAGATGCTGTTAGTCTTAAACTCTTTTTCAAACATCTCCACAACTTCATCAGGCAACGCATGGGCTGTTCTCAATATCACATCGGGATTCTGCTTTTTAATATCTTCTGTATTTACAGTAAGAAACGCCTTTTTTGAGTCTTTATAAACATTATCTCCTCCCGACATTTCTACGAGATTTCCAACGTAAGACTTATTGGTGGCAATTATGTAAGAGCCGGGCAAGCCCATTAGAATCAAAACCTTCGGTCTTTTTTTGCCCTTATTTGACTTGATTACAGACATATAGGAATCTACATATTTTTCCACCAGAGCATCTGCCTGTTTCTGCTTTCCGAAAATAATTCCTAATTCATATATGGATTTATACATCCCCTGTACGCTGTCCAAGTTCAAAAAAGCCCATTGTGTATGTATAGCCTCATACTTGGGCTGCAAATCCGCCTGCAAACTTCTGGGGCTGAGAATCCAGTCAGGTTGAGTCGATGCTGTCTTTTCCATATCAGGTGCCATTGGAGTTCCGATAACTGATACATTTTTGTACCTCTTCGGCATATCGCTCACCGTAGAATTGCATATACCCACCAGATCCAAATCAAGTCTATCGCAGATATCCGCGACTGAAGGTGAAGTTGCAATAATCCTTACACCTCTGCCCTTTAGCCCTACTGCCTGCTGAGCCTTTCTCACCGCCTCTGCTTCACTTGAGTTTATCTGCGTTATCGCTTTTTTAATTTCTCTTCTTGAAGTGGGTTTTTGAAGCCTTTGGGAAGTATCAGGCGATCCATAGGAAACTTGCTGCAAAACTGCCACACAGAAAATTATTAAAAAAATTGTTATGCGTACAATATTAAAATTTCCGTTTCGCTTCCCTGTTCTAATTTTTTTCACACTTTTCTCCCTCATATACATACTCATCATCAGGATATGTTTTAAATAAGTCTTTCAGCCAATCTCTCATAAAATACAGAAATATCAGTGCGATAATCATTAAGATTACCCCTCCTATAACGATTGAGACCGTGGTAATCAATATTTGATTTAATATCGTATTGTCTTTCCGTCTGCTGTCTTTTTTCTTTTGTGCCGTGGAAAGACTCAACCCCCCTTCGGAAGAATCTCCGCTGTCATCAGTTTCCTGCACTTTTTGCTTTTTGTCTTGAGAGTAATTTTTATTGTTCTTATTTTTGTCAGTTGCATCACCGGAGCCTGATTCTTTTGTAACCACAGCAGGTTTTATATCGGTATTATTCCCCGAAGAAAAGTTATCGGTATATATGAAAAATACAACATTTCTTCCCATGGGATTCACATACATCTCACCTCTTATCAAGTCATTTTTGGAAGACAGTTTTATGCATACATCACTTGTGGTTCCATTGCTGTCACGACCTTTTGCAGTTATTCCCGCCTGTGTATCGCTCCATCCTGCTCCACCCCTGCTCTGTATTTTGAAAGAATGCCCGCTTGTGTGATCCATCAATTTCAACTTAATATTAAGGTAAACCTCTCCCTTTGAAGTGACTTCCAGCAGACCTTTGTTTCCCAATGCACTGTTTACCATGCCCTGACCTGTTGCATATGAACCTGCACCCCCTGAGTCCTCTACTTTCCCCGTTACAGGATTCTTATAACTCGGGTGGACACTACATGTATATAAAGTCCCGCTTTCTGCATAGAGAACTTCCGCCTTTGACAACGCCACTATCAGCAATGCAACTAAACACAGCGTTTTTATAATCAAACAAAACTTCTCGGTGTTACATTTCAAACGAAACGCAAAAATTTTATCTATATATATTGTCTTCATTTCTCTCATATTCTAAATAATTTAAAAATCCTTTTACGCTTTTTGTATGTGGGAATAGTCCCTGCAGCTGCAATCAGCGTTGCAACTCCCGGGAAAACATGTTTTTTAAGAGGAGGTTCCTTTTTCCTGTCCTCACCCTCATCGGATTCACCACTTTGGGAATTTGAATCGCCGCTTAAAACTGAATTCCCATCGGAATCTTCATCTTTTTTATTTAATTTTGATTTATTTTTTTTGAACATTCCAAGGAGGCTGCCCTTTCCGCCCCCTGCAGCGGTCACACCTTTTCCTGCACTTTCGCCTTCTTTAGTAAATTCATTTGAATTTTCCGCAGCGGTTTTCACACTCTTCAAATCCAATTTCAGATACAACTCTTGTGTTCCTGTTCCCGGGGCTATTGCCTCCATAATCGGCACAAATACCTGTAGAGGCAAATATCCACTCCTAAGAGCTCTTTTTATAACCGGAAACTTAACCAAACTCGGATAATCCGTTCCGTAACTGTCACTGACCCTTTCGCCTTTTTTCTTGTGATATGCCAAAATCTTGACATTATTAAGCTGCCCCTTAGGGATTCCCGACGAACTGAGCCTATAGGTATTTGAAAAATATCTCATATTTTTTAAGTATCCGTTTTGCCCGTTTATGTTCAAACCTCTCATCCTGAGGCAGAGAAAATATCTTCCTCCTTCAACTTTCAGCTTAATAATATGATTGATGGCATTATCTGCCATAGAAGGGGTTTTCCCATCGGGTTTTACCATTTTACCTTTTATGGCGTACACTCCGTCATTAAGTGATCTTATATTCAGTTTTTTACCTGCCCTGCGTCTTCCCGGTCTATGTTTTCTATTAGGTTTATTTCTCGGTTTGTCCTTCTTTTTAGGCGGTTTCTTTGCAAGTCTTCCTACCTCTTTCGGATTATTGCTCAAATTCTGTTTTTCTCTCAAAGAAGACCAATCCAACATAAGTCTGGCATAAGGATTGCCTCCTCCCGGATTCAATGTTTCCATGAGCGGTACATATACGCGTACCCATGTTATATCATCACCCTTAACTTTAGGAACCCCTCCCGAACCTGCATCTTCAATCAGTTGCGGCGATGCTATCGGCATCCTGCAATATTGGGGATAAAACCTTCCCTTCATAGTCTTATCTATTCCCCTCTTTGAATCATTATAAATGTCGTACACATCATGATAGGATTCAATCGGAACTTCTTTGCTCATCGCACCTGCCGGAGGCTGAGCTGATCCCTGATACCCCGGAAAATATTCTAATTTTCCTAAATATCCTTTCAGAGCTTTTTTTCCGCCTGTTTTAGGTGTAATACTTTTAAGTTCAAGCCGCAAAGTCCATTCACCGTTTTCTTCAATAAGTTCCATGGGTTTTCTTATACCCCCATTCCCCATAGACGGCTGATCACTTGCGGCATTGCGAAGTTCTCCGTTAATCTCGTAGTATTTTGCTTTTTTTTCTTCTTTGAGTCGGGTCTCTTTACCGCCATCGGCATAAGCTGAAAAGACAGGCAGCATAGAAACAGCCAAAAAAACGGATAATGCAAAAGCTATCCTCTTACTTCTTTCAGTATACAAAATCCTTTTCTCCTTTCCCATTATTTACACAAAAGCTTAAACTCATATATTTATATTGCAAAAGATAAACTGTTTTTTCTATCGTTATGAACTTGAGAACATATTCTTCCCATCACTTTGATACTCGGTATAATCTTCAGCCTGAATCCTTGCTACAAGTATCAGGTTAGATATATCTACCTGCGTAAATTCTAACGCAAAAAAAAATACCTGTAAAGGTTTTTTGCAACATTTTGTGCTCTAAGTCACCGTTTTACAGATACTAATATCCTTATTTTTCAATAATTTGCAATAAAGGGGATAATAACCTATATATTTTTAATTCAATAAACATATTATTACAGGTATCAAATTTCTTCAGATTTTATCTTCTGCAAAAACCAAAAGCACCATACTCTTTTTTATTGAGAGATGGTACTTTGATTTTATGAGAACAGATCCTTAATTTTCTGTGTAAAACTCGATTTTTTCGCATAGCATTCATGGTCTACAATTTCACCGAGCTCTTTAATTTTCTGCTTCTGCTCACTATTTAATCTCGTTGGAATTTCAAGAACAACCTTGACATACAAATCGCCCATTCTTCCGGTTCTGACATTTTTTACGCCCTTACCTTTTAGCCTGAATACCGTATTAGGCTGTGTTCCTGCAGGCACTTTATATGAAACCTTTTCAGAAAGCGTCGGGACAATAATCTCATCACCCAAAGCCGCCTGTGAGAAGCTGATTGGAATATCAATGAACAAATCATCTCTGTCTCTCTTAAACAGTTCATGGGGTTTCACCGACAGAACTACATAAAAATCTCCGTTAGGACCGCCGTTTTCACCGGGCTCTCCCTGTCCTCGAATCGGAATAACCGTATCATTGTCAACTCCTGCCGGAATATCCACCTTGATTTCAATAGTTTTTCTTACCTTACCGGTTCCATGGCAATCAGGGCACGGGGTATCAATAATTTTACCTGTTCCTCTGCAATCAGGACATGTTGCAGAACTTTGGAATCTTCCAAATGGAGTATTCTGAACGGTATGAACCTGACCGCTTCCTCCACACTTTGAGCAGGTCTTCTTCTCAGTACCCGGAGCATTTCCATCACCGTTACATGTGCTGCAACGAACATATTTAGTTATTTTTAAAGTCTTCTTTGTACCGAATGCCGCCTCTTCAAAGGTAATTGTAAGATTCTTCTGAAGATCTCTTCCCTTTCGCGGTGCACTTCTTCCTGCACCGCCACCGAAACCACCAAAGCCGCCTCCGCCGAACATATCCCCAAAAGCACTGAAGATATCCTCAAAACCGCCTCCGCCAAAGCCGCCGAAACCGCCTTCTCCAAAACCTGCATTCGGATCTACACCGGCGTGACCGAATCTATCGTACTTATCCTTTTTTTCCGGGTCGGAAAGAATACCGTAAGCCTCGTTTATTTCTTTAAATTTTTCTTCAGCTTTCTTATCTCCGGGATTTTTATCAGGATGATATTTCAAAGCCATTTTTCTAAAAGCTTTTTTAATATCCGCATCGCTTGCACCTTTTTGAAGTCCCAGCACCTCATAATAATCTCTTTTGTCTGCCATTATCTCACCTATCCAGCTAAGCCCCACTTATATATTTCGTGCCTGAAAATTTTACATCCGATTCACTCCGGCATCTGCAATTCAACAAATATTCTGCAACATATAAGTTACCCTTGCACCTTGATCTGCTATACCTTAAATCTGCTTAGGCGACGAGAAATCCTCGTCGCCATAAGTAGGACTATATCAAGTTAACACTATTTCTTATCTTTATCTTCATCTACAACTTCAAAGTCCGCATCAACAACATTATCTGCCTGAGCACCTGACTCTGCCGCGTCAGTGCCGGAAGTTCCCGCTCCGCCTGAAGCACCTGCCATTCCACTCATGTCAGGTCCTGCTCCCGCTGCTCCCTGCTGCTGATACAGCTTTTCGGCAATCTTATGGAACTTCTCTGTTAAAACATCTGTCTTTGCTTTAATATCTTCCTGATTGTTTGCTTCAAGAGCTTTTTTCAAATCCTCTTTAGCCTCTTCGACATCCTTCTTTTCAGCATCGTCAATTTTGCCTTCCAGTTCCTTAAGGGATTTCTCCGTTTCGTATACCAGAGTTTCAGCTTTATTTCTATCTTCCACTTCCTGTTTTCTCTTGGCATCCTCTGCAGCATACTGCTCAGCTTCTTTAACCTTCTGCTTAACCTCTTCTTCAGATAGAGACGTTGAAGATGTAATAGTAATCTTCTGTTCCTTACCTGTTCCCATATCCTTTGCACTTACATTTACGATACCGTTGGCATCGATATCAAATGTAACTTCAATCTGAGGAATCCCACGAGGTGCCGGAGCAATCCCCGATAGCTGGAATCTTCCGAGTGTAATATTTCCTGCAGCCATTTCTCTTTCACCCTGCATTACATGAATATCCACTGCGGTCTGATTATCTGCGGCTGTTGAGAAAATCTGACTCTTTTTCGTAGGAATAGTGGTATTTCTTTCGATCAGCTTCGTTGCAACTCCTCCCATCGTCTCGATTGACAGTGAAAGCGGTGTAACATCAAGAAGAAGAACATCATTAACTTCTCCTGTCAAAACCCCTGCCTGGATAGCTGCACCCACTGCTACACATTCATCCGGGTTGATTCCCTTGAACGGTTCCTTTCCTGTAACTTTCTTAACTGCTTCCTGAACCGCAATACCTCTTGTGGAACCGCCTACCAGAACAATCTTTTCGATGTCGGAATTTGTAACACCTGCGTCAGCCATAGCCTTCTTAATAGGCTCAATAGTTCTTTCCACCAGATTAGCTGTCAGCTGATCGTACTTGGCTCTTGAAATCGTCATATCAAGATGAAGCGGACCTGCTTCTGAAACCGTAATAAAAGGCAGGTTTACATTTGTCTGCTGTGCACTTGAAAGTTCTTTTTTAGCCTTTTCTGCAGCTTCTTTTAATCTCTGTAATGCCATTTTATCTTTTCTCAGGTCAACTCCATTTTCTTTGGCAAAGCTGTCTGCCATGAAGTTCATTAAAGCATTGTCGAAATCATCTCCGCCCAAATGAGTATCTCCATTTGTGGCAAGCACTTCAAAGACTCCATCTCCAAGCTCCAGAATAGATACATCAAATGTGCCGCCGCCCAGGTCATAAACCAGAATCTTATGTGAGCCTTCTTCTTTATCCAAACCATATGAAAGTGACGCTGCCGTCGGCTCATTGATAATTCTTTTTACATCAAGCCCTGCAATTTTCCCTGCGTCCTTGGTCGCCTGCTTCTGAGCATCCGAGAAATAAGCAGGTACTGTGATTACTGCCTCTGTAACCTTTTCTCCCAAATATGCCTCCGCATCTGTCTTTAATTTTGAAAGTATCATTGCTGAAATATCCTGCGGAGTATATTTCTTTCCGTCAATTTCTACTGAAAAATCTTCACCCATGTGCCTTTTGATTGATGTGACAGTTCTGTCAGGATTAGTTACAGCCTGACGCTTTGCCGTTTCACCCACCAGTCTCTCGCCATTCTTTGCAAATCCCACGATTGACGGTGTGGTTCTGTTACCTTCTGCGTTGGCAATTACCGTAGGTTCTCCACCCTCTAAAACTGCAACGCAACTGTTTGTTGTTCCTAAATCAATTCCTATTACCTTAGCCATTTTATATATCCTCCTAAATCAGTTATTTACTTTAACCATTGATGGTCTAATTACTTTGCTGTTTAATGTGTACCCCTTTTGTAAAACCTCTGTTACTTTTCCACTCTCAAAATCCGGATTATCTTCCATCATCACTGCATTATGAAAGTTGGGGTCAAACTCCTCTCCAAGGGTCTTGATCTCCTCTATACCGGATTTTTTAAGAACCTCTATGAGTTGTTTCAGAATAAGCTCCATACCTTCTGCATAGGCTTTATCTGTGCTTTCATGGTCAAGAGCTCTTTCAAAATTATCTATAACTTCCAAAAGTCCCAAAGCAATTTGTTCATTTGCATAGGCATAAATATCGCTTTTTTCTTTTTCGGTTCTTCGTTTAAAATTCTGAAAGTCTGCCATCAGACGCATATACTTCGTATCGGAAGACTCTTCCCGAGTTTCGGTCTCTTTCTTTTCGTTTCCTGCATCCTCCTCATCGGGTATACCGTCATCTTTTTCAGAAGCTGCCCTTTTATCAGAAACATCCGCATCTTTATCAGAACCGGCTTCTTCATCGGATACGGCAACACTTTCATCAGAATTCGTATCCTTTGAATCTTTATCAAAAGCTTCCTTTGCCATGTCCGATTCTTCCTTTTCGGTATTCCTGCCTTGCTGATTATTGCAACCGGGATCACCGCTGTAGCTGCACTGAGTTTCTTTCCTGAACGTTTTTTGATTATCCGCCATTATCCTTTTCCTCATCGCTTTCCAACCTAAAGGTTTCGTTTAAATTTTGAGTCAAATACTCAACTATAGATGTAACTTCTCCATATTTCATCCGTGTCGGTCCAATCACTCCAATCTTTCCTATCAGCTGACCGTCCACATGGTATGTTGCCGTAATTAACGAGCAATCGCTCATAGAATCATCTGCATTCTCATCTCCTATGGTAACTATCATGCCATCATCTCTGTCCATCAATTTCCTTGCAAACTCATCTTTTCTGTCAAAGAGAGATATAAAATTTCTTGCTCTGTTTATATCCATGTACTCAGGAATATCAAAGATGTTTGACAATCCGTCCATATATAGATTCACATTCAACATATCCGAAAGGGTTCGTATGAAATTAGGCATTATATTCCCTGCTAAATTGCTCATAGCCTCTATATCAGTATTAAAATCCGCTATTATATCTCCTGTTAAAACCTCAGTAATTTTTCTTCCCATATAATTATAAGTGATATTCTTAGAAAGAATATTCAAGGCTTCCTCTGTATAAGGAACTCTGATTTTCAGTGCAGTATTGGAAATTTTACCACTCTCTGCAACTATCATCAACACCACAGTGTCATCATCCAGCGGTAAGAGATTTACAAATTTCAGTTTATCTTCAGCTTTTGTAGGTGTAACTGCAAATGATGCCAGGTTGGTTATCTCCGACAAAAGTTCCGCCGCTCTCCGAATTGTCTTATCAAATTCTTCAATGTCTGCTCTCAGAGTCTCTTGTATGGCTTTCTTCGCCTCCGGCGAAACCTCAACCTTTTCCATCATATTATTTACATACAGCCTGTATGCCTTATCAGAAGGGACTCTTCCCGCCGAAGTATGCGGGTGTGTCAAATATCCCATTTCCTCAAGGTCGCTCATTTCATTTCTGATAGTAGCCGGGCTGATGGCCATGTCAAACCTCTTGGCAAGTGTCCTCGAACCGACAGGCTCAGCCGTACGAACATAGTCGCTTATTATGGCTTGTAAAATTTTCAGTTTTCTATCTGTCAGTCCCATGATTCTTCTCCTTGTTAGCACTCACTATGCCCGAGTGCTAATCGCTATATATAATGTACTACTACCCGGGACCAATGTCAACTCAAATTTTATTTTTTCATGAAAACAACATAAATAATAAAAAAACTCACCAACAGATGGTCTGAAGGTAAGTTTTATTTTCTTAATTCTAAAAGAAGTTCTGTTACCGTCTTATTACGAAGAGGGTCATGAAATTCCGGACAAATCTCCGCAGTCGGTTTCAATACAAATTCTCTGTTGTGCAGATCCGGATGTGGAATTTTAAGCTTCTCAGTATCAATGATTCTGTCTCCGTAATAGATTATGTCCAAATCTAAAGTTCTGGGTCCCCAGTGTATAGTCCTAACCCGTCCAAGCTCAACCTCTATCTGAAGCAGAGTATTGAGCAGCTCATCAGGTTCAAGTTCCGTTTCCACCGAAATTGCCATATTCAGAAAATCTCTCTGTTCTGTATAACCATAGGCCTTAGTTTCTAAAATCTTTGATTTCCCCGTAATCTGTCCAACCCTTTGTGAAATTTTTTCCTGAGCCTCCTTTAGATATTCCGACCTGTCCCCCATGTTGGAGCCCAGGGCTATAATACTCTGCATACCGTACCTCCACACATTCCATAATTTTATTCTGCATATACTTTTACTGTGCAATTTTATTATTTGCAGGTCAACGCATCCAACATCCTTGCAGCCTGAAAATTCTCCTTCACATCATGAACCCTCGCAAGTTCAATGCCGTGAAACTGTGCAAACAAGCTTACGGCAATAGTCCCATACAGACGATCTGCAGGATCACTTTCGCCTAACAACTGACCGATAAAGGTTTTGCGAGATACTGCCAAAAGATGAGGACAGTCAAGATCTGCAAATCTGTCTATATTCCTTAAAAGTGCCATATTATGCTCATAGGTTTTTCCAAAACCTATACCCATGTCAATTATGAGTTTTTCCGGATGAATTCCCTCTGAAACTGCATATTCTTTTTGACGCTTGAGATAATTGTACACCTCAGATACGACGTCCTCATAATGAGGATTTTTTTGCATTACATCAGGTCTTCCCTGGGTATGCATAATAATCACGGGAACTCCGGCTTCTGCTGCCACCTTCGCCATATTTTCATCAAAGGTCAACCCGCTTATATCATTTATAATGTCTACTCCTGCGTCAATTGCAGCTTTTGCAGTTTCTGCATTATAGGTATCCACCGATAAAAGAATTTCCGGATGTCTTTTCTTAACAGCACTTATCACCGGACAAACCCTTGAAATTTCCTCTTCGACAGACACTTTTTCTGCACCCGGTCTTGTGGATTCCCCGCCTATATCTATGAAAGTTGCTCCTTCAGCTATAAGTTTATCAGCCCTTTCTACAGATTTTTCCGTATCAGAAGTCCTGGATCCTGCGTAAAAGGAATCCGGTGTTACATTTATGATCCCCATGATTTCCATGTGGTCAAACTTTCTTTTGCTTCCGTCCTTCAATAAAAAATGTTTCATAGTTCTCCTTTGTTCTGCCAATTCTCGTTAACAGGTTTCCATAAAGCCTTAACTGTAGTATTACACCGGCTGTCTGCTCTGCAACTTCCGTTAACCTACCACCATCGCATAAGCTCCATGATTGTGAATACTTTCCTGACTCTCAACTTCTATGCAGAATTCTTCTACCCCCTCAAGCTTATCCACCCTGAGTTTAGCCTCTCTGCATACATCTTCCACAAATCTTGGGTTATCATAAGCAAGCTCTGTGACATATTTTTCGTCAGGTCTTTTCAGCAGAGAGTATACGGGAGAGCTTGCAGAGCTTTCAGCAATATTTACGAGATCCTCAATCCACAGAAATTTCTTCATTCTGACCTTTATTGAAACATCCGCCCTCTGATTGTGTGCACCATAATCGGAAATTTCCTTTGAGCATGGACAAAGGGTAGTGACCGGAGTAGTCACTTTCATATCGAATTCAAAATCATCGCTGACTAACGAGCCCCTGTATTCAACTCCTATATTAAAAAATGAAGGTATGCCTGTTACAGGCGATTCTTTTTCGATAAAATACTCAAAATTCATTCTGACAAAACTTGCCTCCGAATCCAACTTTTCCTTTGTAGCTTCGAGAATCTTTCTGACATGCTGAAGATCCATACGCCTGTTGTCCTGGATAATGTCAACAAATCTGGACATATGGGTTCCCTTCTGGCGGGCATCAAGACCTACAAAAAGGCTCACCGTTGCAGCTGTACTGATCCACTGTCCCTCTTTGGTCTTAAATTCCATAGGAACGACAAAATCTTTTATGCCAACCTGGTTAAGATATACATCTCTTCCGTCAATCTGTTTCTGTACGTCCTTCATCATTCCTCCCCGTTATATACGATACCTGAGGTCTTAGTTTCCCAAACTTCAATTTCGTAAAGCCTTGAATTATCGGTTTTTACTTTAGGCTCCAACTTATCCCAGATGTACACAGCAATATTTTCTGCTGTGGGCTGCTTTATAAAATCATTAATATAATGATGGTCGAAGTCCTCTAAAATTTCTTTTTTTACCAAATTCTTCAGGTCAACAAAATCATAGACCATATCTTCATGGTCACGAGTGCCCTTTAGTTTAACTACGAGTTTGTATGTATGCCCATGCAACCTCTCACACTTTCCGTGATAGTTTATAAGATTATGGGCTGCATCAAATTCAAATTCTTTTATTAAAATCATATTTTATCTCCGTTAATCTGATTGTGGATTTCATTCTATCATAGGAAAGTGACAATATCAAAGAAAAATTAAAGCCCCATGAAATTATGTAAAACCAAAGCTTCAGGGAGTTAGAATTTTACCTCTAACTCCCCTTATTATTCTCTCATCTTCATCAACATTATCTGACGAAAATTTTATTTAGTTTGCTTTCATAGCCCTTTCCATTGCGGCTTCATCCTTAGCTCTTTTATCTGCAATTGCCTCGGCAATCATCATATCCTTAACCTTCATCAGTCGGGTCTGGTTTCCACGCTCATTTTCATCAAGCTTCATCTGAATATACTTGATGGTAATCTGAAGTCGAGGGATTACAACATACTCAAGAGCATTTACCCTGCGTCTGGTTTTCTCAAGTTCTGCTGCCAGAAGAACCGTTTCCTTCTCTTTTCCCGCAAGCTCCAAAAGCACGGGAAATATCTCAGACAACTCTGAAACAGAATTATCCAAATCCCCCGAAGTTCTTGCAAGTCCGTAAGGGAAAATATCTGAAGGATCTTCTGCCGTAGTCTTAAAATCAAAAATCGGAACTTCTACACTCATTATATTTCTGGTATCCACCGACAGCTCAACACCTTGCTTAGGAAACATCAGGGATTCCTCCATAACCTCCCAGCTGGTAATTGCACTTGCCATGCTGAAGTTTCTGTAAACTCGTGCCAAATGGCTCTCCACCTTCTGTCGCAAAACTCCGTTTTCCTTTGCTACCGCAAGAAATTCCTTCATAAGCTCATCCCGCTTGTCCTTCAAAAGTTTATGACCCCGAGTTGCTGTCTTGAGACGCTTTTTCAATGAAGTCAGCATCATCCTTGTGGGTTTGACATTCATCTTCTCCATAAGTTACCTCCCGGATATGCCTTACTGATCCATATATCTTTCAATCAAATCGTCACCGATTCTCTTAAGTTCGCTCTTTGGCAGCAGTTTCAGAAGCTCCCAGCCGATATTCAGAGTTTCTTCAATACTTCTGTCCCTGTCAAAGCCCTGAGATACATACCTGTTTTCAAACTCACGGCTGAATCTGGCGTACATGAGGTCAACCTCCGTCAGTGCAGCCTCTCCTAATATAGTCATCAGTTCCAGACAGCTTTTGCCACGAGAATATGCGGCAAATAACTGGTTCATAGTATCAGCATGATCCTCTCTGGTTTTCCCTTTTCCAATTCCCTTATCTTTAAGCCTTGATAAAGATGGGAGAACATCTATAGGCGGCTGTACCCCCTTCTTATCCAGTTCTCTGGATAAAATAATCTGTCCCTCTGTGATATATCCGGTAAGGTCGGGAATAGGATGAGTTATGTCATCCTCCGGCATAGTCAAAATCGGAATCATTGTGATTGAACCCTGACTGTCCTTCTTACGGCCTGCTCTCTCATACATAGTTGCAAGGTCTGTGTATAAATATCCCGGGTATCCTCGACGACCCGGAACTTCTTTCCTCGCAGCCGACACTTCACGAAGAGCCT